>ERZ772860.20-NODE-20-length-145194-cov-67.218687_pt1 | contig 145194 bp, 117 predicted proteins | sample MGYA00511342_ERZ772860 | MGnify/ENA primary metagenome ERZ772860 (study PRJEB29015, sample SAMEA2737665) | human gut metagenome | biome: human gut; feature: human-associated habitat; material: faeces | place: China | collected 2012 ... | reverse complement strand
GATCTCTTACATCACGATGAGGAAGGAGCAAGGGTACAGGCCTGCGGAGAAGTTCCTTAAATTCAAATCGGATCCTGACAGGCCTTTGGCGGCTATTCTGTCCTTGAACACAATCGCAAACACGTTGGGTGCGGCTGCGGTTGGACGGCAGGCTACCATCTTGTTCGGAAGCACTTGGTTCGGTATCATCTCAGCGCTGACAACCTTGCTGGTTTTGGTGTTCTCCGAGATTGTCCCTAAGACCATCGGAACATCCTATTGGAAGAACCTAATGGGCTTTGTGACATCGGTCATCTCGTTCCTGTCGGTTCTTATGTGGCCGCTTGTGATAATGGTCCGGTTGATCACCAATCTGATGACCAAGGATGAGGACGAGGCGACAGTCAGCAGGGAAGAGGTGACGGCGATGGCCAATATCGGTGCTGAGGAAGGAGTGATCGACTCCGACGAGAACAAGGTCATCCAGAACATTATGAAACTTGACAACGTCAAGGCCTGCGACGTGATGACCCCAAGGATCGTTGCGATGACGGCGCAGGAGAACATGTCCCTGAAGAATTTCTACAAGAACGAGACCTACCTCCATTTCTCAAGGATTCCGGTCTATGGGGACTCTCCTGAATATATCACCGGCTATATCCTTCTGAGTGATGCGCTTGAGGGGCTTGCTGACGATGAGTTCGACAAACGTCTTGTGGAACTGAAACGCCCGATCTCCTTCTTCACGGAGGAGGATTCCTGCGGCCACATCTGGGAGGAACTGCTCAAAAAGCACGAGCAGATCGGCCTGATTATTGATGAATATGGCTGTTTCCAGGGCATCATCACCCTTGAGGACATCATCGAGACGATTCTCGGTCTGGAGATCATCGACGAGAACGACCAGGCCACTGATATGCAGCAGTTTGCCCGCGAGCGTTGGGAACGCCGTCAGAAGCGCTTCAGAACCATAGTTTTACCTAAGGAAGAGGAAAAGTGAGTATAACTTTATAATTATGAAAACTAAATTCTTTGGCTTGATGGCGCTGGTAGCGTCCATTCTTGCCACTACAGCTTGTCAGAAGGACAATGCTGACGACGCTTGGAGACAGATTCCTGTCGAACAAATCTCGGTGGAAAGCGGTAATGCCGCGGTAACTGTCAATGATGTCACATGTTCTTATGGCGAAGTGCTGTTGGTTGCTGACAGCAAGGATGCCGGAACACTTACTTTGACCGGAATCGTGCCTGGTTATTCAGAAGTGAAAATGAAAGTGGATCTTCGCAAGAAATCCGATGACTCTTTCTCGTTTCAAGGATCGACGATAGTATCGACTCCTCCATCAGTCGCCGCCACCTTACGAAGCACAGATGACAATCCATGCTATGCGTTCAGAGTGGAAGGAACGGTGAAACTTGATGGAACAATCAGTATGGCAGTCACCACTCAGGTTCAAGGTTCCTATGCGGCTTCTTTGACGGGAAGTTGGAATGTCACCCGCAAATGTAAGGTGGATCAGACCGGTACTCCTGTCGGCGGACCGGTGCAGGTGACATGGAAGGCCGCAGGCGCGGCAGCTCCGGCGGTAGCCAAAGCCTCTGTCTACGCTAATATATTCGGTTGCCTTTTTGCGGCTGAGTTAATGGATCAGGTGACTTTTGACGAGACCGGCAACATCACCGCACGATATTGGGCAGAACCGGATCTTGGTGACGATCCTATGGCTACTTTGAAGCAATTGGCCAAGATGATCAAGCCTGACGCGGACGGCAATGTCACATTTTCCGCCCATCACACGGATTGGGAGACCTCTCCTAAGGCTAATCTGGTGTTCTGGTACGCTATGGACAACGCGTTGTTCATCGTGCCGAATGTGAGTGCCATCATTGACGCCGCTGACGCGGAGGAGACCAGAACTGACATTGATGGAATCGACATGTCCTCAGTCATTGAAATCCTTGCCACACTCAAAGCGCTCGGTGTTGATGTCGATGCATTGAACACGGAACTTCAGAAAGTGCTTACCAGAGGCATTGAATATAAATATACAGTTAACGGCCAGAACCTGAAAATCTATGTTGACAAGGAACTTTGCGCTCCTGTGATTGACGCTCTTCTTCCGGTTCTTCCGACCCTTGACGCTGTACTTGAGCAACTCGCGCAGTCTCATGATCCAGAGGACATCAAGACCCTTCAGACCATTAAGAAGATAATGGATCAGATCGGACTTCAGAAGCCGTCTGACCTTGACCTTGTCTGGAAGGCCACAACTGAATTTGAGATCGCTTACAATTTCGCAAAAGCGTAGATCGCTTTCCTACGGCGGCTCGTAGTGTGGGCCGCCGTTGTCTTACCCTCTGATGTGATGCGGAAGTTCGGCAGGGATGATCATCGAGATCTCACATAGTCCGGCGACAAATCCGTTCTCTTTCCACGCGCTTTGGAATATCATCTTGTGCACCCCGTTCTTTTCGATTGTGTACGAGTTCGTTCCACCTGTCGCCAGGAGATTACGGATGATGGCGGCGGATTTTTCATTGTGGCAGTCGAACAGATTCCTGCCGATGAGATCGCCGCGTTTCCTATACTGTTCGACCGCACGGTCATTCTGATAGACGATGACTCCGTCCTTGTCGCAGACGGTTATCGAACAATTCAACTCTTTTGCCCAGTCTGGTATCATATCTCCAAAGATTTTAGTGTTGTCTGCCGTTCCCGAAACGCCATCCAAGTCCCAGCATCAGATTGTTTGGATCGTGAAAGTCGTGCAGTTTGTAGCCTATGTGGATGAAAAGGTCTTTGTATATGTCGGATTTCAGCGCCAAAGTCTGATAGAATCCTTTCAACTCTTTGCCTTTATAGATGACGTTGCGTCCAAAGCCTATGTTGATGGAGAAAATCGGCATGACAAATTCGGCTCTTAGGGAAAGTCCGGCTCCCAACTGCTCCGCAAGAGGTGGACGATAGAATTTTATGTTGCCATCGTCTCCTACACCGGCTACATGCTCACTGACATTAGCGCTTTCATCGTATTGGATGTCGATGGACAGGCCTGTCCTGAAAAATTTGTTCACTCTGTACAAAGGGTTTATGTTCAAGCCGATGATTCCGAATTTGCCCTCTGAGATGTGTGGCACATCGTTCCAGATGAGCCCTTTGGCTCTTCCGGCGCCGTAGAGAACCACATCGTAAGTCATCCTTTGCGCGATCCTTTTCAGCCCGGAGGCGTCACTGTCATATTCAAAAATGGTTCCGCCCGTGGGGATTTTGCGGATTTGGGTCGCCCCGAACAGCCTTGCCGCCCCGATTCTTCCACCTATGGTGTTCACACCTGCGTTAGGATAGCTCGTGTTGCCGTTTGAGAAATGTGTCATGTCGATTCCTGCCGAGATCAACCATTGCGGAGCGGGTTGCCATGTCAGCAAGAAGCCGACATTGATGTATGCGTTGAGTCTTGATCCGACCACCAGATTTTTGTCGTTTGTGAAATTCGGGTTCAAGTCCCCGTATGGGTCGTAAGGATGCCAGCCGAATGAAAGACCGAAATTCCATTCATAGTCGAAAGACAACTTTTGGGAAAGCTGCGCCAGCCTTGCACCTTGGAATGCATAAACAGCGGCAGGCGATCCAATCTCGTCCTGGTCGAAGAATGTGTTCCATGCCAAACCAATTCCTTGGTAGGCTGTCGGGTATATCTTGCCTAAGCGGCTGTCCGCGGGAAAGGCGAATGAATATTGCAGGTGTGCGGATCCGCTTTTGTCCAGGCGCTTGCCAAGTGCGTTTTCGCCTCTGAAGAATTTGTGGGAGGGCAGTATGTACGAAGGTCGGACATTGATACCTATCCTATGTGTGACCTTCGATGAATCCGCTTTCGTATGCCCGGCGGCCGGCAGAGCAAGCGCCGTGGCGAGGAACATCCCCAAAACAGTCTTTATGAATATTCTATCGCTCATCGTTTTTCATAATAGAAAGTAAAGTGTCCGTTAGGTGACTTGCTGGTGAGAATCCCCTTTACCTGAATGATACGTCCGGTGGCGACGTTGCGGAGTGACATTGAATAATCGGCAGAGTAGGTGTCGATATACCACAGCATATTGTAGTACCATGAAAACTTTCCGGTAGGCGGAAACCTCATGACGACTTCCGTTTCGTCTTTGAGTGGATATTCAATCGTATCATAACTGTACAGGACACTGCAATGGTCATTGAAACTTAAACTTTCATTATCAAGAGCCCCGTCGGGAACCTGTACCATAAGGTCTTTCCGATGCCGCGCCAAGCCATTCTCATCTGAGAAAGAGACCTGTCTGGAGGCACCGAAGAAAACTCGTCGCGAGATTCGCAATGTGTCCGTCCCGTCGTTCTTGAAAGAGAGCGGACCCCATCCTTTCTCATATTCAGGAAGGAGCCTTTTCACATCTCCCCAGATGATGCTTTCAAACTCATAACCCGAACAGCGTGATTGCTTGAATGTCAATGTGTCACACTCGAAGGAGTTCGAGACTTCCACGCTAATGTTCATTTCGCTGTCTGAAAAGTTCGGCAGGAAAAAAAGTTCAAGCTCACGCTCGCCGGATTTTTTGTAATACATAATGAATCCGTCGCTTGTGATTTTCCTTTTCCCATCGATACTCTCCAAGGCGGATGAACCTCCGATCCATTCGATGGTTTTTCCGTCCAGGATAACGGACGCCACGCTCCAGTCATCGGTTCCGAACCGTACCTTTATGGTGTCACCGTCTTCGCGGACAGTAAAATGGCGCGATGGAGGGTTAATCGGTTTCACGAAAGCCTCCGGATTGCACCCGCATGCAATGAATAAGAGGAATATAATGAATATTCCTCCGTACGCGCCGCCGATTCTTTGAAAAAACGCTTTCATCTTCCATTCAAGAAGTCTTGGAGTTCCTCGTAGAATCTCTGGGTAGGGAAGCCCATCACGTTGTAGAACGAGCCGTCCAATCTGGTGATGCCAACGTAGCCGATCCATTCCTGGATTCCGTAGGCCCCGGCCTTGTCGAAAGGCTTGAAGTTGTCGATGTAGTAGTCTATCTCGCTGTCTGACAGATTCTTGAAATAGACATCGGAAGTGACGGAGAAGGTCTTTGTCCTATGACAGTCACGGATTGTCACGGCTGTGATGACCTGATGCTCACGTCCGGAAAGCAGCTTGAGCATCCTTACGGCGTCCGCCCTGTCGTGGGGCTTGCCGAGGATCTCTGTTCCACACAGTACCATAGTGTCGGAGGTGACGAGAATCTCATCCGCCTCAAGCTTTCTGTGAAAGCCTAATGACTTACCTTCCGACATCAATTCCGGCACTTTAACGTGCGGAGTGTCAGGAGAGTATTGCTCCACGAACGATGTGCCAGTGTCAACTGTGAACTTGATGTCAAGGCCGGCGAGCAGCTCGCGGCGGCGAGGTGAGTTTGAAGCCAGGATGATCTTCTTTCCGTGAGTGTCCATATTCAGAAAACCTTTAGAATTTTTTCTTGTAGGCGATTGCGTCGAAGACCCAGCGTCCCTGGGCTTTCATCGCCTTCTCCATATACTCGCGCACGCAGGCCTTTCCGCCCGGACGGTCGGAGATGATGTCCGCAGCTTCCTTGACCTCCTCGACTGCATCGTTGGGGCAGACTCCAATTCCGGCTGCCCGGATGACCTCTATGTCCGGGATGTCGTCTCCGAAATACATTACCTCTTCGGGCTTTAGGTTATGCCTCCTGCAGAAATCATCGAAGTCCTCAATCTTGTTTCTGGAGCCTAGATAGATGTCCTCGGGATTGATTCCGTTGCTGCTGAACCTGGCCCGTATACTTTGTGACCGGCCGCCGGTGATCACACCGACCGGGAATCCGTTAAGGCACGCCATTCTGACAGCGAATCCGTCCTTAGCGTCGAAAGTCCTGTAAAGCTGGCCTTCCAGATCGGCGAGGATGCCACCGTCAGTCATCACGCCGTCGATGTCGAACGTGAACGCTTTGATATTCTTGAAATCTGTCATTTCAAGTTATGATTTGGCTCCGTTAGGACCGAACTGAGGAAGGTCTCCGAGATTGAACGTGCCACCCTGCTGAGCCTGTCCGCCGCCAAGGTTGATGAGTCCGAACTGTGATTCGTACTTTGTGACATTGTCCATCAGAGCGTTGAGAAGCCTTTTGGCGTGCTCTGGAGTCATCACGATGCGGTTGCTGATGTCCGGCTTAGGCAGGCCGGGAAGGATTGTCGCGAAGTCGATGATGAACTCGCTGTGCGAATGGGTGATGATCGCAAGGTTTGAATATGTGCCCTTTGCTACTTCCGGACGGATTTCCAGACTGATTTCTTTCTTTTCTTCCATAGTATGTGTGTATTTTTGAAGCAAATTTAGTGAAAAATGTGCTATATTTGTAAACTTTGTATATTATAAGCAGTAATATGAGCGAGAAAAAAGAACTTTCCGCAAAGTACAATCCGGCGGAAGTAGAAGACAAATGGTACGCCTGGTGGACCGAGCACAAGTGCTTCCACTCTGAGCCGAATGAGAAAGAGCCTTATACGATAGTAATCCCGCCTCCTAACGTGACGGGAATCCTGCATATGGGTCACGTGCTGAACAACACGCTTAACGATGTGTTGATCCGCAAGGCCAGAATGGACGGCAAGAATGCCTGCTGGGTACCTGGTACGGACCATGCATCCATCGCAACGGAAAGCAAGGTTGTGGCCAAGCTCAAGGGTATGGGAATATCCAAGGAAGACCTTACCCGTGAGGAGTTTATGAAATATGCCTGGGAGTGGAAGGAGGAGCACGGGGGAATCATTCTCAAGCAGCTCCGCAAGCTTGGCGCTTCCTGTGACTGGGACCGCACAAGGTTCACGATGGAGCCTGAGCTTTCCGACGCCGTGATCGCCACATTCTGCTATTTCTATAAGAAAGGTATGATATATAGAGGTGTGCGTATGGTCAACTGGGATCCAGTGGCATTGACCGCCATCAGTGACGACGAGGTCATCCACAGGGACACCAAGAGCCATTTCTATCACCTTAAATATTATATCTCCGATGGCAACGGTAATCCTACGGACAAGTATCTCGTGATCGCCACGACCCGTCCTGAGACGATTATGGCCGATGCCGCCATCTGTGTCAATCCGGCCGATGAGAGACATCATTGGCTGAAAGGCAAGAAGGTGCTCATCCCGTTGATCAACAGGGAGATCCCTGTCATCGAGGACAGTTATGTGGAGATGGATTTCGGAACTGGATGCCTGAAGGTCACCCCGGCTCACGACGCTCATGACTATGAGATCGGACTTCGCCACAATCTGCCGGTTATTGACATCATCGATGACCACGGCCGCCTGAACGAGAAGGCTCAGATTCTGGTGGGCGAGGATCGTTTCGAGGCCAGAAAGAAGATTGTCAAGATGTTGGAGGAGTCCGGCAACCTTGTCAAGGTGGAGGAATATACATCTCCGGTGGGATATTCGGAAAGGACCAACGCGGTCATCGAGCCGAAGCTCTCGGCGCAGTGGTTCCTCAAGATGGAAGACCTTGCCGCAAAGGCTCTTGAGAGCGTCGAATCCGGCAAGATCAAACTTATTCCGGACAAGTACCGTAACACGTACCGTCACTGGATGGAGAACGCCCACGACTGGTGCATTTCCCGTCAGCTTTGGTGGGGACAGAGAATCCCGGCTTACTATCTTCCAGACGGGCAGATAGTTGTGGAAGAGACTCCAGAGAAGGCTCTCGCCGCGGCCCAGAAGATCAATCCGGCTTTGACAGCCGCTGATCTCAGGCAGGATGACGATGTGCTCGACACCTGGTTCTCAAGCTGGCTCTGGCCTATTTCAGTGTTCGACCCTCAGAAGCCTGGACATCCTGACCATCAGCCAAACAAGGATCTTGCTTACTATTATCCTACAAATGACCTGGTTACAGGTCCTGACATCATCTTCTTCTGGGTAGCCAGAATGATTATGGCAGGTGACGAGTTTATGAACGACATTCCGTTCAGCAACGTTTATTTCACGGGAATTGTCCGCGACAAGCTCGGCAGGAAGATGTCCAAGACTCTTGGCAACTCTCCAGACCCGCTTGACCTCATCGCCAAGTACGGAGCCGATGCCGTGAGGATCGGTATGCTGCTTTGCTCGTCAGCCGGCAACGACATATTCTATGATGAGTCACAGGTCGAGCAGGGCAGGAATTTCTGCAATAAGATCTGGAATTCTTTCCGTCTCGTTCAAGGTTGGACGATTGATGAAAAGCTTCAGCAGAGTGAGGTCAACAAATTGGCTGTAAGTTGGTTTGAGAATAAACTTGGCCAGACCATTACCGCGGTCGAAGACCATTATTCCAAGTTCAGGATCTCAGATGCCCTTATGAGCATCTACAAACTCTTCTGGGATGAATATTGCGCCTGGTACCTTGAGGCCGTGAAGCCAGCTTATGGTGAGAGCATCGACAAGGCGACGTATGACGCCACAATCATATTCTTTGAGAAATTGCTGAAGATGATTCATCCTGTGATGCCTTTCATCACGGAAGAGCTTTGGCAGTCTATGGCGGAGCGCAAGGAAGGGGAGACCATTATGTACCAGCCTACTCCTAAGGCTGGAGTTGTCGATGAAAAGATCATCGAGGAATTCGGCATAGCCCAGGAGGCGGTGAACGGGATCCGCGGAATCCGTCAGCAGAAGAACATCTCTCCTAAGGAAAGCCTTGCCTTGAAGGTGAAGGGAGATTTCCCTATGAATATGCTCCCTGTGGTCACCAAGCTTGCCAACATTTCTTCGGTCGAGAGTGTGGCTGATTTCGGTGACGCCGCCGGAGTCTCGCTGCTTGTCCGCACGGTTGAACTCTTCGTTCCGCTTGAGGGACTTGTGGATGTCGAGGAGGAGATCAAAAAGATCGAGACCGAGCTTGAGCATCAGCGTGGATTCCTTGAGTCAGTGAGGAAAAAGCTGTCCAACGAGAACTTTGTGGCTCACGCTCCGGAGAAGGTTGTCGCTTTGGAGCGCAAGAAGGAGGCTGACAGCCTTTCCAAGATCGAAAGTTACGAAAAGGCTCTTGCCGCTTTGAGAAACAAATAGTAAAACATTTTTGTTTTAGGTGCTAACAATTTTGTTATGGTGTATTCTGAGACATCTTTTCCTGTCAGATACTACGAAACTGACCAGATGGGCATCGTCCATCACTCGAATTACATCCGGTACTTCGAGTGTGCGAGGAACAACCTGATGGTCGAGTGCGGTTACCCGATAGAGAAATGTGAGGAGGACGGTGTGACCATTCCGATAGTCACCGTGGAATGCCGTTACAGGTTCCCGGCTAAGATGGGAGATGTGGTCAGGGCTGTCGCAATGATCGATGAGGTGCCTATGGCGAAACTCCGTGTAAGGCAGGCGGTTTACAATCAGGACGGCACGCTTTGCGTTGAAGGCCAGGTGACCCTTGGCTTTCTCAACAAGGCTACCGGTCGTCCGACACGTTGTCCGGAGAAGCTTGTGGAAGCGATAGAGGCTCATATCAATGACAGATGATATTTGTAAAGATTATTTTAACACTTAAATAGTTTAGACTATGTTTTTTATTGTTCCTTTGGGTGTTGTTGGCCCGTGGCAGGTGGTGATTATCGCCCTTGTCATCATTCTCCTTTTCGGTGGAAAGAAGATTCCTGAGCTCATGAAAGGCCTTGGAAAAGGTGTCAAGAGCTTCAAGGACGGCATGAACGAGGTTGAGAGCCAGATCAGTGACATTGACAAGGATCTCAACTCCACAGCCAAGACTCCGGACAAAATCGAGAAGATCGAGAAGAAATAATGGCGGCTGGAGAAGCTGAGATGTCCTTCTGGGACCATCTGGAGGTGCTGAGGGGAACATTGTTCCGCTCAGTGCTTGTCATTACGCTTGTCAGTGTCGTGGTCTTTTGCTTCAAGTCGTTGGTCTTTGACGACATCATCCTGGCTCCGACAAAAAGCGACTTCTTCATCTATAAATGGCTGAGAATGGGGAATATGCAGATGTCGCTGGTGAATCTGGACATATCCGCCCAGTTCTTCGTGCATCTTCAGGTCGCGTTCGAGTTGGGCTTCATCCTGTCTTTCCCGTATGTCTGTTTCGAGATCTGGAAATTCATAGCCCCAGCTCTTTACAGGAATGAAAAGCGTGCGGTAAGAGGGGCATTCCTTTCCGCATCGTTCCTGTTCTATCTTGGACTTGTAATCGGTTATTATCTTATCGTTCCGATCTCGCTTAACTTTTTCATGGGCTACAAGATCAGCGATGATGTGATGAACACGATCTCGCTGACTTCGTACATCTCGATGTTCACTTCAACTGTGCTGGCGTTCGGCATTGTGTTTGAATTTCCTATCGTTGTCGTGATCTTGTCTAAACTCGGGATTGTCACCAGAAACACTCTGATTAAATATCGCAGGCATGCGATAGTGGTTATACTATGCATCGCTGCCATCATAACACCCGCGGATCCGATGTCGATGTTGATCGCCGCCGCTCCTTTGCTGATTTTGTACGAGGTTTGCGTGATGTGCTGTAAACCGGCACGGCCGGAAGATGCGCTTGAAGAGATTAAGGAGGAGGCGTAAATGATTTCAATTAATGGATTGACTGTTGCCTACGGTGGCTACACACTTTTGGACAGTATAGATTTCCACATCAGTGAGAAGGACAAGATCGGTCTTGTCGGCAAAAACGGAGCGGGGAAGTCCACGATCATGAAACTGATCTGCGGGCTTCAGTCTCCGACATCCGGAAGCATCGACAAGCCGAACGATCTGCGTATCGGCTACCTGCCTCAGATCATGGAACACCACAAGGGGAGAACCGTGATGGAGGAGACATTGACCGCTTTTGACCACATCACAGAGATTCAAGCCGAACTTGACAGCGTGAACGCCCAACTGGCTGAGAGAACTGACTATGAGTCAGATGAATACCTTTCTTTGATCAACCGACTGAATGACTTGACAGACGCTATGGCTATGAGTCAGTCGGAGCCTCCGGAGGTTCTTGCCCAGAAGACGCTTTTAGGCCTTGGCTTTAAGGATGAGGATTTCGGGCGAAAGACCGAGACGTTCAGCCAAGGGTGGAATATGCGCATAGAGCTGGCGAAGATCCTGCTGTCCGAGCCGGATGTCCTGCTTCTGGACGAGCCTACGAACCATCTTGACATAGAATCAATCGAATGGCTGGAGGATTATCTTAAAAGTCATCGGGGATCGTTGCTCCTCGTTTCGCATGACAGGCGGTTCCTTGACACCGTGACAAACCGCACGGTAGAGATCATGCTCGGGCATATTCATGACTACAAGGTTCCGTACAGCAAATACGTCGAGTTGCGCAAGGAAAGGCTCGCGCAGCAGATGGCGGCCTATGAGAACCAGCAGAAGATGATCGAGAAGACGGAGGATTTCATCAACCGTTTCCGCTACAAGCCTACGAAGTCAAATCAGGTACAGTCTCGTATCAAGCAGCTCGAAAAACTTGACAGAGTGGAGATTGACGAGACTGACAACGTCACGCTGACGGTTAAGTTCCCGCCGGCTCCGCGTTCCGGAGACATTGTCTTCAAAGGCAAGGATCTGACAGTCGGCTATCCGGAGAAGGTCGTCTTCAGGAACGCTGAGATAGAGGTCAGAAGGGGAGAGAAGGTCGCCTTGATCGGACGCAACGGTGAGGGTAAGACTACCCTTATGCGTGTGATAATGGGGGAGTTGCAGCCTATCAGCGGTGAGGCCAAGACCGGCTACAATGTCTCCATCGGGTATTACGCTCAGAATCAGGAGGACATCCTTGACCGTAATCTTACCGTGTGGGAGACCCTTGACAACATAGCGGTCGGAGATGTAAGGAACAAGCTTCGTGACATTCTGGCTCAGTTCCTGTTTCGTGGTGAGGACATCGACAAGAAAGTCAGCGTCCTGTCAGGCGGTGAGCGCGCAAGGCTTGGAATGGCAAAGTTTATGCTCCAGCCATACAATGTGTTGGCGCTTGACGAGCCGACCAACCATATGGACATCAAGTCCAAGGATATTCTCAAACAGGCTTTGAAGGCGTACGATGGCACGCTGATTGTGGTCTCACACGACCGTGATTTCCTTGAAGGCTTGGTTGACAAGATGTATGAGTTCCGTGACGGAAAGGTCAAGGAGCATCTTGGAAGTGTCCATGAGTTCCTGGAAGAGAGGAAGATAGAGAATCTTCAGGAATTGGAGAGGCGTTTCTCTCCCAAAGTGTCTGCGGTACCCGATGCAAAGAATGAGGTTGATTCTGTCAGAAAGGAACAGGCCCAGAAGGAATTCGAACAAAGACGGAGTGATTCCAAGGAAATCCGCAGGATTCGGCACAGGGTCGAATTCCTTGAGTCAGAAATCGGCAAGGTCGAGGCGAGGATGAAGGACATCGAGAAGATTCTCTCCAATCCCGGGCCTGGTGATGACATAATGGAGCTCACCAGAACCTACCTTGAGGACAAACGCGAGCTTGACCACAAGACAGCGGAGTGGGAATCCTTGATGGAAAAAATTGATGAATAGGAAAATTTAATTTATAAAGGTTATGAATATCAAATCTTTATTTATGGCGATTTCCGCCATTGCTTTAACATCTGCGGTTTCCGTCGCGCAGACCAGGACCATCGAACATGAATATTCAGAGTTTGATGCCATCTCAGTGTCGGACGGCTTCAAGGTCACCTTGGTTGAAAAGGATGGCTATAATGCCAAATTCAAAGTAAGCGATGCCCTTGAGAGTTATCTTGAATGCTACGTTAAAGCCGGCACACTTTACATCGGGCTTGATGACAAGTCAATTCCTAAGGAAGTCAAGAAATCTTTCAAAGGTAAGAATTCGGATGGTCCTGTACTTGAAGCCACTATTTATGTCTCGTCACTTAACTCAATCACTTTGAATGATGACTGTACGTTCTCATCAAGCAATAGTCTGAATTCCGGCAAATTCAAAATGGATCTATCCGGCAATTCAAGCATAGCCAATCTTAACGTGAACGCGGAGTCTGCTGTGATTTCCGTAGGCAAAAAGGCAAAGCTATCTTCTTTCAATGTGAAGGCCGGGGACAATGTGACTGTCAATGCGGACGGGAGCGCGACGGTTGTTCTGGAATATTCGGCGAAAACTCTCAATGTGAATAATTCGGGTTCCGCTGACCTTGCCGTCAACGGTCAATGCGAAACGGCTTCCGTCGCTACTGACAACAGTGCCAAACTATCCCTTTCCGGCAAAGCCAACTCTTTGAAAGTCACTGGTAAAGGAGGATCTTCAAAGATTGATGCGGTCACGATGTCTGTGGATGATGTGACCGTGTCATTGGATGGTGCGGATCTTACCGTAACTCCTGGCAAAAATCTTTCGCTCGACCTCGGTAAAGGCGCAAGTGTCTGCTACTCAGGAGATCCTGTGATCAAGATCGTGAAGATCCAGAATGCGACTGTAACCCGTAAGTAATCATGTTCGTCCTGGATTCTCATTGCGACACCCCGACAATGATGATGCGGGGACGCGACATCGGAATTGACAATGAAAGGGGGCATGTCGATCTGCCGAAGCTTAAGGCCGGCGGGGTCGATGCCTCTTTCTTCGCTTTATACACATCCGCCGACCTACAGCCAGACGCGGCCACACGCTACGCTTTGGAAATGATCGGCCGGATCTACGATGCCGTTGAAGCCAATTCCGGGATCGCCTCTCTTGCATTCTCGCCGGATGACGCTTTGAGGAATAAGGCTAAAGGACTCATTTCCATATTCATAGGTATGGAGAACGGGGCTCCGGTCCAGAAATCCCTTTCACTCCTACGTGTTTTTCATCGCCTTGGGGTTCGTTACATCACCTTGACGCACAATGCTGACAATGAGATCGCTGATTCCGCAGCCCAGGGACAGCGTTGGCACGGATTGAGCCCGTTCGGCAGGGAAGTGGTCGCGGAAATGAACCGCCTCGGAATGATCGTCGATGTCGCTCACGCCTCGGATGAGACATTCTACGATGTCCTTGAATATTCCCGCGCTCCGATCGTCTCCACCCATTCTTGCTGCCGCGCTTTGACACACCACAGAAGGAATATGTCCGATGAGATGCTGCGCGCGCTTGCTGACAAAGGCGGCGTGATCCAAATCAATTTCTATCCGGTATTCCTTTCGGATGCGTTCGCCAAGACTCTGGCGGATTCCGGACTGGAGTCCAAGAGCTGGACCGAGCAGGACTGGATCAACGATCCGTTGAATCCGGAAAAGGCCGCCGCTTGGAACGCTGTGCAGGATGAGTTTGCCGCTTTGCCAAGACCTTCCTATAAGGACGTGGTGGATCACATCGACCACGCCGTTAAGGTGGCGGGTATAGACAGTGTCGGAATCGGAACCGACTTCGACGGCATCGAGGTTACTCCAGCCGGACTTGAGAACATCTCAAAAATCGGAGTGATCTTTGACGAGATGTCAAGCCGTGGCTATACCGATGATCAGATAGAGAAGGTCGCTGGCAAGAATTTCCTAAGAGTGTTCAATGACGTGACCTCTTTGACTGCCAAATAGCCTGCAAATAGCCATAATAATAGCGATAACAAAAATGTTTGCTTGGTAAACAAATTTGTTATCACTATTTATTTTCAATTATTTGCGGTCGCTGAGCATAAATAACCTGAGTTCATCGAGCGCGGCCGCAGCGAATCTCTCAATATTCCTTTTCCTGTCGTTCTTATAGACCTTTTTGACGGTTTTCGTCCCGTTAGGGCCTGCGATTCCGATCCATACAGTGCCTACTGGATTATGCTCATCGCCTCCGGGCCCTGCCAATCCTGTGGTCGAGACAGCATAAGTGCTCCCGGTCAAATTTCTGGCCCCTTCAGCCATCGCCGCCGCCACTTCGGAACTTACAACTCCATATTCATTGATTGTGGCCTCCGGAACTCCAAGGACTTTTTCCTTGACTGGGATGGCGTAGGATGTGACGGAGCCGAGGTAATATTCAGAAGCCCCGGGAACAGAGGTGATCAAGGAGGAAATCTTGCCTCCGGTGCAGGACTCGGCCGCGCTGAGGGTCATCCCTGAGCCACGAAACAAGGCTCCAACGGCGTTCTCCAGCGTGTCATCATTGTAGGAATATATCTTGTCTCCCAAAATCGGCCTGAGACGCGCGAACTGCTCATCAATGCGCCTTTCCTCCTCATCCTTGTCTCCACCGTAAATTGAAAGCCTGAGACGGACTCCTGTCAAAGGATTAGGCAGGTAGGCAAGGTGCATATCCTCCGGCAGACTGTCCTCCCAAGACTCAATTTCCTTGGAAAGCGCGGATTCAGCCAACCCGAAGACCATCACGCACTTATGGAATATGTCCGTAAGTGGGTTGTGCTCCTTAACGTCCTTGATCACATCAGGAATCGCCCCGACCGCCTCAAACGGAACGCCTGGCAGGGCATAGAGAGAGGCCTGATGTCCGTATCTTTCCTTAGGGAAGCGGAACACCATAATCGGCGCCGTGCCGAGGTGGTTGACAATCACTTCGCAAGTGTCCGGGACGAGCGCTTGAGCCTTGTTGATGTCCAGAACATCAAGTCCCCTTGCGTGAAGGATCTCGTGGACCATCTTGAGCTGGCCTTCATTCACCACATAACCCTTGCTTCCGGAAATCTCCGCCAAAGCCGCTTTCGTGATGTCGTCCTTGGTTGGACCAAGACCTCCGGTAGTTATGACTATCTCGTTGTGAGTGAGTTCGTTTGTTAGATTGCAGACAATCTCGTCGTGGTCATCCCCGAATGAAGTCATTCTTGTGACTTTCACGCCAATCTCCTCAAGCGCCTGGGATATATGCGAGGAATTGGTGTCCACTATCTGGCCGATCAGAATCTCGTCGCCGATAGTACAGATCGATGCGTTTGCCATATTCAGATTTTATTTTGTCAAACTATTGTTTTCAAGGTATTTGTTGATCTTCTTCACTATTGAAGGTCCTTCGTAGATGAAACCGGTGTAGATCTCTATCAGACTCGCTCCGGCGTCCAGCATTTCCTTGGCCTGCTCCGGCGACATTATTCCACCGACACCCACTACCGGCAGCCTTCCGGACGTGAACTGATGAATATGCTTGACCATAGCGAGGCTTTTCTCGTACAAAGGAGCTCCGGAGAGCCCTCCGTTGCCGATTTTCTCTATTCTATCCTTGTTTGTCGTGAGCCCGTCACGGGATCTGGTCGTGTTGCCGGCCACGATTCCGTCGATTCCTGATTGCATACAGTATTTCAGGATTTCGTCAAGTTCCTCTGTCGGAATGTCAGGGGAGACCTTGACCAGAATCGGCTTATAGGCATCGTAGCATATTCTTAAATCCAGCAACGGATCGAGAATATCCGACAGGTATGACACGTCCTGAAGATTCTGCAGGCCGTGAACATTTGGGCAGGAGACATTGATCGTGAACATATCCACAAAGTCGTACATATACGAGAACGCCTTCTTGTAGTCAGCGATGGTGTCCTCGTCCGAGGCGCTGGTGCTGTTCTTCGCTATGCTCGCCGCGATAATCGTCTTTGGCGGATCCTTTTGAATATGTCTGATCGCGTTCTGGATGCCTTTGTTGTTGATCCCCATCCTGTTTATGATAGCGTTGTCCTGCGGGAGCCTGAACAGTCGAGGCTTGGGATTGCCCGGCTGAGCCTCCGGAGTCAGGGAACCGATCTCGATGAACGAGAATCCGAACCACGACAGCTCGTTGTAAAACTCTCCGTTCTTGTCCAAACCGGCGGCCAGACCGACGGGCGACGGGAAATTGATCCCGAACACATTCCTTGACAGCGATGGAGTCTTGTGGCTGTAAATCAGCTTCATCAGTTTTCCGGCGAAAGGAATCCGCCGTAGAAGTCCGAGTCCTTTGAAAGTGAGATTATGCGCCGTTTCCGGTGAGAATTTGAACAAAATCGGCCTGATGAGTTGTCTGTACATATTCATTGATGTTTTTCTGCACTTGCCTTGGTTTTCCACACCAAGGTTTGTGACGACAAATTTAGACAAAATCAGCAGAACACAGAAGGGATTTCTTCTCAAACATTCCGTCAATCGATCTCCTTGAACGTTCCGTTGTCATAGAAAACCAGAATCTTTGTGATCCTTGGCGTGTCTGGTTTGGATTCGGCAGGGGAGACTTGCTCCGTTTGAGGCTTATTATCAATAGTTTCCGGCTCTTCTGGAAACAAATCTGGCTCTTGAGAATCGAATAATCGGCCGCTGTCCTTGCCTGTGGTGGACAATCGCGGCTCCTCGGAGAGTTGTGGCGCTTGAGGGGAATTCTGACTCTTGTACATTTTACCCTTTCCTGCGATCAGCCAATCAAGATTCAGGTCGGGATAGTTTTGAGCCATACTTTGTATGAAATCAAACCCCGGCTTGTTCCTTCCCGCAAGAATATGTGATATACTGGCCTTGGCCACACCTAATCTTTCCGCAAGCTGCGACTGTGTGATATTCTCGGCATCCAAAAACCGCTGCAATCTATTGTTCATTACAAAAGTGATTTGTTTACAAAAATAACATAATAAGTTGTAAAAATCAACTAAAAGATGATTGTTACAAAAGTGAAATGGAATACATATAATACGTAACTTAATTAGAAACAAATTTCAATGAGTGAATATAATTAATTGATAAAGAATATAAATACTCTTGTATTTATATAGAGAATTACTGTAAACTAACGATTAGATCCCGAATTTACACTCAATACCTATATGTGAATTTTATTAAAATTCAATAAATAATCTGATAATCAATATATTGCAGACAATAACCTATGTTGATTAGTATCCCTTATTGCACAAAAGTAATTTGTTTCACCCTTGTCGGCTATATTTACAAAAGTAAATAACACTTTAAGTTTTGTAAACCCGTTTTGACTGTTAAAATGTTTAGAAATGTGACTTCTCCGAGAATTTGATATTTCTTATACTTAGGTTAACTTTGTATGGAATTTTAAAATCTCAACGAGATGATACCTTCTATAAAAATTGAGGATTACAACTACCCACTTCCTGACGAGCGGATTGCGAAATATCCGCTTGCGGAGCGGGATGCCTCAAAGCTTCTGCGCTATGAGAACGGCGATGTCTGCGAGTACATATTCAAGGATATTCCCTCTCTCTTGCCTTCCGGCTCTCTTATGATATTCAATGACACCAAGGTTGTGCCAGCCAGGCTTCATTTTCAGCGTGAGACTGGTGCGCACATCGAGATCTTCTGCCTTGAGCCTGTCAATCCTCCTGAATATAACACCGCTTTCGCCGCGACGGAGCGTTGTCGTTGGAAATGTGTGATCGGGAATGCTAAGCGCTGGAAGAATGACGTTCTTTCCTTGTATAATACGGATAGTGATGAGGCTATTTCCGCGATGGGATTGAAGGCCAGCCTTGTCGAGCGTAATGGTGAGACCGGTATTGTGGAGTTTTTCTGGGATGGCGGGATCCCTTTCTCCAGAGTGCTGGAACTGTGCGGCACAGTCCCGATTCCTCCGTATCTCAATCGTGAGACAGAATCGATTGACACAGAGCGCTATCAGACCCTGTATGCTCATATCCGCGGCTCCGTGGCAGCTCCTACGGCCGGACTGCATTTCACGCAGTCTGTATTGGACAATATCGCCGCCAAGGGCATTGACTGTGAGAATGTCTGCCTTCACGTCGGAGCCGGCACTTTCCTTCCGGTCAAGAGTTCGGATGTGGCTGATCATCCGATGCACAGGGAGCCGTTTGTGGTCACTCTTGACCTTCTCAAGCGCATAAAGGCCAATAAAGGCAAGCTGATTGCGGTCGGTACGACTTCCGTACGTACTCTGGAATCATTGTACTATGTCGGTGTAAGCTGCATCGAGAAAGGCAAGCCGGAGGATGTGGGCCAGTGGGCTCCTTATGAGCGTGAATATTCATATTCATTGGAAGAGTCGTTGGACGCCATAATCTCTTATTTGGAGAACAACGGGCTGAATGAGCTTAAGGTTGGCACAAGAATCATCATTGTGCCGGGCTTCCGTTTCAGGCTTATCGACCTTTTGATAACAAATTTCCACCAACCGGAAAGCACTCTGATTCTGCTGATTTCAGCGTTTGTAGGCGGTGACTGGAAGACCATCTATGACTATGCTCTCGGGCACGGCTTCAGGTTCCTCAGCTACGGCGACAGCTCGCTTCTTTTCCGCCGTACTTCTTAAGTCCTTTGTGGATTGATGGTTACAAGCCTTTGCGAATGTTAAGTAAATTGCTTACATTTGCAAATATTACTAACGATGATTTATTATGGCTGATTCATCTGAATTCGAAAGCATCTGTCCTTACAACGATGCTGAGGCGGTCGAGGCCTTGAACAAGGTCGCGAATCATCCCGCTGTGCTGGCTATTTCCGAATATCTTTTCCCTGACGAGCCGATCTTTTTCCTTCGGAACGCATTGAAGAGTGTGCATAATATCGATGAGTTCCAGGAAATTGTGATGAACAAGGCTGTGTCCTGGGTTATGGATAACACAATCCACAACTTCTCCTATGACGGCATCAGTTATATCAAGGAGATCAAAGGAAAATTCCTTGCGATGTCCAATCACAGGGACATCATCCTTGATCCGGCCATCACCCAACAGGTGCTTTTCAGGAACGGCATCCCGATGACGGAGATCTGTGTCGGTGACAACCTCATCAAGCAGAGCAAGACCGTTGAATATCTGCTCCGTTCCAACAGGATGATCCGGGTGATCCGCGGGATTTCGGCAAGGGAACTCTATCTGTCCTCGCAGATTCTGTCTAAATACATCCGTCAAACCATCACTTCCGGTAAATCTTCTATCTGGTTGGCACAGAGGCAGGGCCGCACAAAAGACGGAATCGACACTACGGAGCAGGGCCTGCTGAAGATGTTGGATATGAGCGGCACGAAATCGTTCAAAGAGAATTTTTCCGAGCTGAACATCGTTCCTCTCAGCATCTCTTATGAATATGAGCCATGCGATGTCCGCAAGGCTCGTGAGATCTTGATTTCCAGGACTCAGAAATATGTCAAGACGCGCACCGAGGATATGCACAGTATTGTTATGGGTATCCGCCAGCAGAAGGGTGACGTGCATCTCAACTTCGGTCTGCCGATAACTCCTGACGAGATCGAGTTGGCTTCGCATTGCGACAAGAATGACCGTTATCAGGCCATCAGACACGCTGTTGACAAGAGGATCATCGCCGGCTATCAGCTTTGGAAGACTAACTACATCGCTTATGACCTTGTAAATCATAGTTATAAGTATGCGGAGCTTTATACTCCGGAGGATGTTGAGAAGTTTACGGAATATACTGAGCATCGGTTGGATAAGGTCGAGCGTCGTCTCAACCGTGCCGAACTTCGTGACATCTTCCTTCGCATCTATTCCAATCCGGTTGAGTCTAAGGAGCGTCTTGTTTCTGGTGAGCCGCTTCGCCAGGAATAACTTCGGCGCTGGGCCGCCAGTTGTTCGACAGTCGCTCAACCATCGGTGTGCTCATTGGTCGCTGAGCCTGTCGAAGCGACTCTGTTGCAAAAATTAGCGCATTAATCCCTTCAAGATAGGGCGTTCAAAAATAGAAAATTCCCAAATTTTGCACGTTACCAAAATTTGGGAGTTTTTATTTTCTGAACGCGGTGCGTTTGGTGTTCAATATGTGATTTGTTTGATATTTGATTGTTTTGTAGCACTAAAAACAAAATAATTATTTATGTAAACATTTTTGTTATGTGTCTCATTCCCGTTTTGATAAAGCCTTTAAAGCAGCAGAAAAACTGAATTTCAAATTTTGGTAACGTGCAAAATTTGAAATTCAGTTTTTTGCTGCCTCCATCGAGGCGAAATATCTCACGAATTAAAACAGCCGATCCACACTGGCGATGACCTCCTCTGCGGAAAGCTCTGTGCTGAGGATCAGATCTGGCTTCTTCAGCTCAAAGCCTTTGCTTGTGGCGTTAAGCATTCCGGCACCTGTGATATTCAGCATAACGGTCTCGTCTTTTTTGACTGTACCCTCGTCAAGAGCTTTCTTCAAAGCTGCCACAGCGGAAGCGGCGGCCGGGAATATGTCGTAGCCCTCTTTGTTGAAGAACTGGAGCATCCAATAGACAATGTCATCGTTGGTGACCTTGAAGAAGTCGCCGTTGGACTCCTTGAGTGTGTCAAACAGGCCTCCGGCAAGGCTGTACGGCGGCTTTCTGTTGGAAAGAACCTTCGCGAGGATCACCTCGGCGCTCTTTCTGGACTCTTCCGGAGTGATCGGCACAAGGTCTCTTGATCCGGCTTTCCAGGAATCGTACATAAGGGTGAAAGGAGCGTTCTGAGCGCAGTAAACCCTCATCTTGTTCTCGCCGAAACGACCGTCCTTGGCAAGCCTGCATGCGTTTTCCCAAGCGGCGATCGCGCCGGTTCCGCTGCCGACTGCCTGAAAATATGCGTCAGGAATACGTCCGATGGTCTCTACGGCACTTAGCAGGGTAGTTCCCATTCCGTCCCTTCTGGCAATGTTCTTCGCACCGCCTTCGGCCAGATAACGGGAATCCTTGCAAAGCTTCTCTCCAAGGGCGATGGCATCGTAGTAGTCTGTTCCGTTTGGTGTCGCTATTACCTTCACACAGGATTTCAGCTTCTTCAGGAACCAGAGATCATTGATGTTATCGTTAGGAATGCAGATCACGATCGGGATGTCGTTGTCGGAGCAGACACGAGCGAAAGCCCTGGCCGTGTTGCCGGCGGACTGCACCACAAGGATGTGCTTGTCGTTTTTCGGCAGCCTTGCGCAGACAGAGAACGCCTCGGTCTCCTTGAAAGAGCAGGTCTCCATCTTGGCACCACGCTTTGGAACGTAGCCGGACAGGGTAATGTACAGGTTCTCCATCCCGAGAAGCTCGGCGAGTCCCTTGCTCTTGTAGGTAACAGGAGCGTGTGAATTTTTCAGCGTTCTGTTGATCGGAAGCCATTCGGCGTATCTGTAAAGCCCTTTGAGGTCGTCACGTGGAGTAAATTTCTCATTCTCATACACGGCCCTTACCAGTGATGGCGCGGAAGCCTCCGGATCAGCCAATGTCCAACCGGCATCCTGGAATATTCTCCCGGAACCGACGTTCACAAGCTGGTAATTTGTTGGTTTGAATTTCATCGTTATTGTGTGTTAATATATTCATTACAGATTTATCAGCAGCCATGTCATATACCCGGCGAAGCAAGCGAGCAGTATGCTCCCTTCGACTCTGTCCAGCTTCCGGCCTTTGCGTGTGAACGCGCTTACCCAGATCAGCAAGGCCCCGAGCAGCAATATTCCGAGATCGACGAATGTCATTCCTGAGAATGACAGACCTGACGGGGAGCCGGGCTGCGGCTTGTAGACGGCAGCGGAAACGCCCAGAATCATGAGGATATTGCCGATGTTCGAGCCAAGGATATTCCCGAGAGCCAGCTGCCCTTTCTTCTTTGCCGCCGCCACCACACAGGTGACGAGTTCCGGCATCGAAGTACCGCCCGCGAGGATGGTTACCGCGATGAACTTGTCGCTGATGTTCAGCATCCTGGCTATATTTGTAGCGCTGTCCACGAACTTGTCGCCTCCGAAAATCAAAGCCGCCAATCCTCCCAGGACCATCAGGATAGCCACCCATAATTTTCCGCTTTCAGGCTCCGCTGAATCCTTGGTCTCTTCAGCCTTCCCGGACTTGAAGGACCAGTACATATAAGCGGCGAAAAGTATAAGGAAAATAACGCCGTCCAATCTTGACAACGTGTTGTCGTTGCCTATCCCAAACAGCGTGAAGTGCATTCCGAATATGATCAGGAGAACTGTGGTGATGATGTTGAGCGGGATATCGGTCTTGACATTGTCACGTGTCATTGAGATCGGCCTTATAAGCGCGGTGAAGCCGAGTATGAAAAGTGTGTTGAATATGTTAGAACCTACTATGTTACCTATCGCAATGTCGGCGTTGCCTTTCAAGGCTCCTGTCAGGCTGACTACAAGTTCCGGTGTCGATGTCCCGATGCCGACTATAGTCAAACCTATCACGAATTCACTCAACCCGGCTTTCCTTGCGATAGTTGATGAGCCGTCCACAAGCCAGTCAGCGCCAAGCACGACCAGTGCAAGCCCGGCGAGCAGAATAAGGATCTCAGTTACCATTATTTTTTATATTAACGTGACACAAATTTAGTGAAAAAATAGTAAACTGTATTACTTTTTTGTGTAGTACTTTGGCCAGCAGGCTTCAAGATAGGCTTTCAGCCTGTCTTCCTGAGGGTTAGGCGCCGGCTCGTAGAATACTGTGCCTTCAAGGCCTGTCGGCATAAATTCCAGATCCGCGAAATGACCGGGATAGTCATGGGCATATTTATAACCGTCCGCGTATCCAAGTTCCTCCATAAGTTTGGTCGGTGCGTTTCGCAGGTATAGCGGCACGGGTGCCGCCTTGTCTTTGTTTGCGGTTTCAATAGCTTTGTTTATCGCAAGATACGCAGCGTTACTTTTAGGAGAACTTGCAAGGTAGATTGTGGTTTCGGAAAGCGGGATTCTGGCTTCCGGCATACCGATCTGATGGACAATCTGGAAGCACGAGTTCGCAAGCAGCATCGCGTTCGGGTTGGCAAGTCCGACATCCTCGGCGGCCGAGATGCAGAGTCTTCTTGCGATAAACAACGGATCCTCTCCGCCGTTCAGCATCCTTGCCAGATAATAGACAGCGGCGTTCGGGTCAGAGCCTCTGATTGATTTGATGAACGCCGAGATGATGTCGTAGTGCATCTCGCCATCCTTGTCGTAAATCGCCAGATTCTCCTGAATGCAACCGGTAACAGTCTCGTTGTCAATGACTATGTGTGATTCCTTGCCGGCGAAGGAGTCTATGACGATCTCAAGGACGTTAAGCAGTTTCCTGCCGTCGCCTCCACTGTAACGGAACAGAGCCTCGGTTTCCTTGACTTCAATATTCTTTTCCTTCAGCAGCACGTCATTTTTCAAGGCTCTGTCCAAAAGCATCTGAAGGTCGTTGACTTCCAATGATTTCAGGACAAAAACCTGACATCTGGACAGAAGCGGGGTGATCACTTCGAATGACGGGTTCTCGGTCGTGGCTCCTATTAGGACAATCGTGCCGTTCTCGACCGCGCCAAGCAAGGCATCCTGCTGGGCCTTGTTGAAGCGATGTATCTCGTCTATGAACAGGATAGGCGCCGCTCCGTTGGAAAACACGGATGCTCCTCTTGCCTTGTCGATGACATCACGGACATCCTTCACTCCTGCACTGACCGCCGAGAGGGTGTAGAAGTCCCTTGACAAAGTCTGGGCGATTATCCCGGCCAAAGTGGTTTTCCCGACACCCGGAGGCCCCCATAGGATGAAAGAGGACAGATTCCCGTTCTCGATCATCTTTCTAAGGATGCATCCTTCACCCACAAGATGCCTCTGTCCGACATATTCAGACAGATTTTTTGGTCTCATCCGCTCTGGAAGAGGGGGAAGCATAGCGCTTTGTCCCGTTCTTTGATAAATATCCGACATAATTAGTTAAATATCGTTCAATTAATATGAAAAACAATAATGTTTAATTGGGTAACATTTGTGTTAATGTGGATTGGCCGCTATTTTTCAGCCTAACCGAACGCAAATTTAAGAAAAAGCGGAATAAGTTTCGTAAATTTGTCTATTACTTGCCAAATGCCACATATAGGCGCAATGGCAGAACATATTTTTGATAAGATGAGACTATCTGAAAGAATCCGTTTTGTTGGCGTGAACGACCGCCAGACCAAACTCTTCGAGCGGCAGTGGCCGCTTCCTTTTGGCGTCAGCTATAATTCCTATCTGGTTGAGGATGAGAAAATTGCCTTGATCGACACAGCTGCTGTGGCGTTTAGGGACGAGTTTCTTGCCAACATCAAGGCCGAGATAGGGGACAGGAAGATTGACTATCTTGTAGTAAATCATATGGAGCCGGACCACAGCGCACTCCAAAGCGTGATTAGGGATGAATATCCTGATTGTACGATAGTTACAAACGCCAAAGCTGTGCCGATGATCGAAGGTTACCAAGGTCTGACCGACAATATCAAGGTGGTAAAGGAAGGGGAGACCCTTCCGCTCGGGAGCGTAAGCCTTCAGTTCTTTATGGTTCCGATGGTTCACTGGCCGGAGACGATGGTGACGTGGTGCCCTGAGGAGAAAACCCTGTTCTCCGGTGACGCCTTCGGCACGTTCAGAACCTTCCCGGAAGGCGTAATAGACTCGCAGTCAAACATATTCAATGAATATAAAGACGAGATGACAAGGTATTACTCGAACATCGTCGGGAAATATGCCGCCCCGGTTCAGGCCGCGCTCAAAAAGCTTTCCGGTTTGGAGATATGCCGGATTTGCAGCACTCACGGCCCGGTTTGGGAGAATCATATTCCTGAAATCGTCTCACTGTACGACAAGTTCAGCCGTTATGAACCTTTGGAGCACGGTGTCTGCCTGGCTTACGGCTCGATGTACGGCAACACCGAGAAGGCTGCTCTGGCGTTGGCTGAATCCTTGAAGAACCATAACATTCCGTTCACGCTCCACAATCTGAATGAGGAAAGTTATTCGTTCGCTTTGCGTGACGTGTTCAAGTATGACACTGTGATTCTTGGCTCACCGACCTATAACAACGGAATATTGCCGCCGGTCCGTCAGTTGATGGAGGCAATCTGTGACAGATTGGTCAAGAACAGACGATTCTTTGCCTTCGGATCGTTCACTTGGGCAGCCGCCAGTGTTCGATTGCTGAACGAGATGGCAACCACGGCCGGATTTGAGATTCTCGGTGACGGAATTACGTTCAGGCAAGGATTCTCACCAGCCAAATTCGATTCTGAATCAATAGTTTCCCTTGTGTAACGGTACTCGCCTATTCTGTTATACAATTCGGATTATGTTAAGTTGAACGTATTGTAAACACTACCCTATATGATTTTGCAACTACTGACGCTTCTTGGTGCTTTGGCGCTCTTCGTCTTCGGACTAGAGATGCTCAGCACAGGAATTCAGAAATCCTGCGGCGATAGGCTCAGGCGTTTCGAGAAATGGATGACCTCAGGCACGCCGTTCAAGCAGATCCTTTCCGGCGCCGGAATCACCGCTGTCGTCCAGTCGTCAAGCGCCACGACAATATTGGTGGCCAGCCTTGTGAGCGTCGCTACCCTATCGCTTAAACAAGGCATCTGCGTTATAATGGGCGCCAACATCGGTACGACCATAACCGCTTGGATCATAGCGGCTACCGGGTTCTGGCTTGATGTGACGGTTCTGGCGTTTGTGCTGCTTGGAGCCGGTTTCGTGATGACACTTATGAAGAAATCACTGGTCAAGAACATCGGTCAGGCAGTTTTGGGATTGTCACTGGTTTTCGTTGGACTGATTTACATAAAGTCCTCAATACCAGCTATTGACACTGTTCCTCAGATCGCCGGGTCAATCGCCGGACTGGCTTCGCACGGAATCGGTTCCGTGTTGATATTTATGCTTATCGGCGTTGTCGTCACATTCATCCTCCAGTCATCCAGCGTCACGGTTGTCCTTACGATGGTGCTTGCCTACCTTGGTTGGCTGCCGTTCCCGATGGCCGCCGCTATGGTTCTCGGAGAGAACATCGGAACCACTATCGGAGCCAATATCGCCGCCAGCGGAGCTGGTGTCCAGGCGCGAAGGGCCGCGCTCGCCCACACCGTGTTCAATGTGGCCGGCGCTGTCTTTGTGCTGATATTCTTTAATATATTCATAAAGATCAATCTTGGACTGGTTTCTTTGTTTGGTCTTGATTCTCAGATGACCGCGGTATTCGGCATAGCTTGTGTCCACACCCTGTTCAACACCATTTCGACATTGGTTCTGGTCTGGTTCCGCAAGCCGTTCGCTGATTTGCTGACGAAGTGGATCAAGGAGCCGGCGCCTGAGAAAGGGGACTTCCATCTGAAGTTCATCGGCAGCGGCAGACTTTTCGGAACTCCTTCAATCTCAATCGAACAGGCGTACAAGGAGGCTGTGAACTTCGCAGTGACTGCCCAGGATGGCTTCCAGTATGTAAAACTGGCTGTGAATGAAAAGGATCCGGACAAGTTTGAGGAATATCGGCAGAAACTGGTCAAGTGCGAGGAGGTGACGGACAGGTTTGAATATGAGATAGCAGCGTTCCTGAACAGCCTCACGGCAGAGTCTATGAACGATCACGAGGCACGAGAGGTCAAGGTCATCTACCGTGTGATCAGCGAGTTAGAGAGTCTTGGCGACAGTTGTGAGAACATCAGCCGTCTGCTTTCCCGTCTGCGTGTCCACAAGCTTGATTTCGATGATGAGACTATAAGCAAGGTCAACCTGCTGATCGGCAAGGTCAATCAGGCTTTCGCTGTGATGGTCTCGAATATGAGACTTGCTGTGGATGGTGAGCTTAAGGACATCAGCAATGCCTACAATGCCGAGGACAAGATCAACGAGACGAGGGACACTCTTCGTGACGAAGGCATTCTCCAGATTGAGAAAGGAGCGGACAAGTTCCTCTCCATCAACTATTACCTTGATATGTTGGCGGAGCTTGAGGCGATGGGAGACTTTATGATCAACATCTCTCAGTCCTTGTTCCACGAGTTTGACAATTAATATAACGCCGGTTGCGGCTGAGTGGGAATATTTATGGGAAGAAAAAAAGTAGATCTCCTGTTGGAGAACATTACGATCGAGGCCTGTGCAGCTGAAGGCAAGGCACTTACGCATTGGAACGGTGTCGTTGTGTTTGTGCCGTTCGCTGTTCCGGGTGATGTGGTTGACATCCGTGTCACCAAAAAGAGCAAGAATTATTACGAAGGTTTTGTCGAGAGGATCGTGACTCCGTCAAAGGATCGTCTGGAGCCGTTCTGTCAGCATTTCGGGGTTTGCGGTGGCTGTAAATGGCAGCCTCTCCCCTATCCGATGCAGCTTGAGGCCAAGCGTCAACAGGTTTATGACCAGTTGGTACGTATCGGTCATCTTAATGTGCCGGAGATCCGCCCGACAATCCCGTCAGACAAGATCCAGTACTATCGTAACAAGCTGGAATTCACTTTCTCATCGAAAAGATGGCTGCTGAAGGGCGAGGACATTGAGAGCGTTCCGGAGAACGACCGTATGGGACTTGGATTCCACGTAGGTAAGTTCTTCGACAAGGTGCTGGACATCAAGCACTGCTACCTTCAGAAGGATCCGTCCAATGACATCAGGCTTTTCATCAAGAAGTATGCTGTCGAAAACGGTCTGGATTTCTTTGACATCCGTCAGAACGTGGGCTATGTCAGGAATATGTTCATCCGCACGACCGACACGGGCGACCTGATGGTGATAATGTGCTTCTTCTACGAGAACCGTGAGGACAGGGAGAAAATGCTGGATGCCATTGCTGAAGCGTTTCCTCAGATCACATCGCTTTACTATATCATCAACAATAAGTTGAATGACTCGATCGGTGATCAGGACTGCATTCTCTACAAGGGTGAGCCGACAATCCGTGAGACAATGGAAAGCTTGACTTTCCGCATAGGTCCTAAGTCGTTCTACCAGACCAACTCCGAGCAGGCCTACAAGCTTTACTCGGTCGCGAGGGATTTTGCTGAGTTGACCGGCAACGAGATCGTCTATGACCTCTACACAGGGACCGGCACGATCGCGCAGTTCGTCTCCGGCAAGGCCGCTAGAGTTATCGGCATTGAATATGTTCCTGAGGCGATTGAGGATGCGAAGGTGAACGCGGCCGGTAACGGCATCACTAATTGTGAGTTCTTCGCCGGAGACATGAAGGATGTCCTGAGACGTGATTTCATCAATGAGCACGGTCAGCCTGATGTGATAATTCTCGATCCTCCTCGTGCCGGCATCCATCCAGATGTCGCCAAGGTCATCCTTGAGGCCTCCCCTGCCCGTATGGTCTATGTAAGCTGCAACCCGGCCTCCCAGGCCCGTGACTTGGCCCTTTTCGCCGATAAGTACGATATCACCGCCGTCCAGCCGGTCGATATGTTCCCCCACACACAGCACGTCGAGAACGTCTGCGCACTGAGGTTACGATAGGTGTTGTCATTTGAAGACTATAAACACATAGATCCTTCATAATGAGCGGAGACCTCCGATTCCCGAATTTTGGTAACGTGCAAAATTCGGGAATTGCGAGTGTCTTGCTCATCAAAACAGAGATGTTTATGTTCTAGAACGGATACCCGACACCGAAGTGGAGGGTGTAGCCGTCTTTCTTTAGCCATTGGGACGGGGAGCGCCAGCGGGCGGTGTCGAGGGACGGGTCATAGACTTTCATACCCATATCGAGACGGAGAATCAGGAAGTTAAGGTCCACACGGAGGCCTATGCCCCAGTCGGCGGCAAGGCTGGCGGCTAGGTTCTTGAGGTCGAAATGGGTGTGGGAGCCATCGTCTCCGTCGGTCTCTTTCAGGGTCCAGATGTTGCCGACATCCGTGAAGACGGCACCGCACAACTTCCAGAACATCGGGAAACGGTACTCCAGATTGGCTTCCAACTTCACGTCACCGGTCTGGCTTGGGATCACGAACGTCGTGTCAGCCTTTGAGTTGCCCGGGCCAAGGGAACGGGCCTGCCAGCCACGCATACTGTTCGCGCCGCCGCTGTAGAACTGTTTCTCGAACGGAATTGTGGATGAGTTGCCGTAGGCGTAGCCGACACCTCCGAGAAGGCGTATCGCCAAGGCTTGCCCTCCATTCTTGCCGAACACAAACGTCTTGCCCAACGTCAGTTCCGTGCGGATGTACTGGGAATATGGAGTGTTCCAGATAAGCCTGGAGCCATATTCATCACTTTTCATCGCTTTGTTGAACAGGCTCAGGACATTGCCGGATGCATCGAGTTGCAGACGGGCATATTCATAGGTCTCCTTCGGAACCAAGGCTGTGCTGGTCGTGTAGTAGGCCACGAGACCGGAGCCGACATCGAAGTGGTTCTGGTAGGCGTCCCTCATAAACGGGTTGCCGGAAAGAGTCGTGTAGAAGTTCGGGTCGAGATTCGTCAGCCTGACGATCTTGGCCTGTATCGGGTAGAACTGATAGAAGAACTTTCCGTTACGCAGAGATCCAGAATATCCGTAAGATGTCGAGATCATATTCCTCGTATATTCAGGGCGGTTCTGGTAGTTATATGAAGCGTTGATTTCGGTGCGTGGCACGGACGGTCCCTTGAATATGGAATTCGGCAGACCGAGGAACTCCGGGAAGCTCAGACCGGCGGAGACACCGAACTCGTTGGACTTGACGCTCCTGTCATCGTACTTGAACTGGAAATTGCCGAGGAATCCAAGATTCAGCCACTGGGCACCGTGGAATATGTTCTTATGGTAATAATTCAGCTGCGGCGATATGCCGATCAGACCGGTCGAGTTTGTGGAGCCTTCCATATTGACCTTGAAGCCCTGCATCCTTGATCTGGTGAGGTTGATGTCGCAGTCCACTATTCCAGAGTCACGGGGATTAAGTGAGACATTGACCCCGCTGAACATCCTCAATGCGGAAAGCCTGGAATATGTCGTGTTCACCTCATTCTCATCGTACTGGTCTCCGGGATGGAGAGTGCACATATTCCTAAGCACCTTGTCATTGAATCTCAGGTCTTTGTCGTAGGAGATGGAGACTTCGCCCAAGGTATACTTCCGGTGCGGACGGGCATATTCAGGAGTCTGGTTTCTGGTATATTCCTTGACCATCATCAGAAGGCCGGCCGTGTCCGGGGAGTTGAGAGTATCCGCCTCGAACGAGAAGTAGTTCTTAGTGAAGCCGAAGTAGCCTTTGCGTCTCATGGCGGAGGCGCAGCGCTCCGTCTCCTTTTCCAAAGCGTCCTCGGAGAGGTAGTCGCCAGACCGCACTGTGGTCGCGGAAGTGTCGGCAAGGAAATCCTCCTTGAACTCTCCGTCCGGCACCGAATAGGTTATCTCCCCTATCCTGAACCGTTTGCCAAGAGTGATTGAATATGTCACATTAACTTTCCGGCCTTTTACCTCGATGTCGCTCCGCACGTCCGAACCGTAGTAGCCAAGATATTCAAGATGCCTGTTGATGTTCTCGATCGAGGCTTCGACCTGAGACGGCTGATAGACCACAGGAGCGGTCCCGATACTTCGGATGAAGCGGTTGATGGCCTTGTCGGGATTCCTGCCGGACCAGTTGTAGAGGTTCAGGAACGGATTCCAGCCGAAGATTATGTACGAGTTCGGCTTCTGTTTGATGTAGGACTCGACTTTCTTTGTGTTGAACTTGCTGTCGCCTATGACTTCCACCTTGTTGGATGCCAGGCGGTACTGTCCCTCTTCAAGAACACGTGTAGTGCTGCACGAGAAACTCAGCGCGGCGGCGGTGGCCAGGGTGGCCATCAAAGAAAAAAACGAGGATTTTGCCATCATATTCTACAAAAATAGCAACCCTTTCTGATTTTTCTTCAAATTTGGGTCAAAATATTAATTTTCGTACCTATATTTGCACGCCGAAGCCGGATGAGGCATCATCGGCGGATCATTACTTATGTCGAACATTATAGGTTTACAGTTTTTTTAGGATGAAGAACAAGTACATCGATCTTGTGGATCAGACTTTCGATTTTCCGCAGGACGAATTCAGAGTGGAGGACGGCAATCTTTTCGTCAATGACATCGATATGATGGGAATCATCAAGGAATATGGCACGCCGTTGAAACTCACCTATCTCCCGAAGATCACATCTCAGATCCAGAGGGCCAAGAGAATGTTCCGCAACGCAATGTCAAAGGTCAGCTACGAGGGCGACCATCACTATTGCTACTGCACAAAGAGTTCCCAGTTCAAGTTTGTCATAGAGCAGGCTCTCAAGAGCGATGTCCATCTGGAGACATCCTCCGCCTACGATCTGGATCTTATCCGCAAACTGGAGGCAGACAAGCTCGTGGACAAGAACCTGATAATCATCTGCAACGGCTTCAAGAGGCCGCAGTACATCCAGAACATCGCCACGATGCTCAACGAGGGGTGGCACAACATCATCCCGGTGCTGGACAACAAGAACGAGCTTGAGGACCTTGACGACCTGATCGAGGTCCCTACGCAGCTCGGAATCCGCATCGCATCCGAGGAGGAGCCTTCATTCGATTTCTACACTTCCCGTCTGGGAATCAGATACTCGGACATCATTCCGTTCTACCGCAACGGCATCAGCAAGAACCCTAAGTTCAAGCTGAAGATGCTCCACTTCTTCATCAACACCGGCATCAGGGACACCTCCTACTACTGGAACGAACTGGCGCGCTGCCTGAACCTCTACTGCGACCTCAAGCAGATATGTCCGGACCTTGATTCTTTGAATATCGGAGGAGGCCTTCCTATAAAGACTTCATTGGCAGTCGATTATGACTACAAATATATGATCGAGGAGATCGTGTACCAGATCAAGTCCGTGTGCGACGCTCACGGCGTGCAGGTTCCGGACATCTACACGGAGTTCGGCAACTTCACCGTCGGCGAGAGCGGCGCGACCATATTCAAAGTCCTGGATGTCAAGCAGCAGAATGACCGCGAGTGCTGGTACATGATCGACAATTCCTTCATGACGAGTCTCCCTGACACCTGGGGACTGCACCAAAGGTTCATCCTCTTCCCTATCAACAAATGGAATGAGGAATATCATAGGGTGTTCATCGGCGGGCTTACCTGTGACAGCAAGGACTTCTACAACTCCGAGGCGCACTCCAACGCGATTTTCCTCCCTGTGATGAAGAACAGAAGGGATCCGCTTTACATCGGCTTCTTCCACACGGGAGCCTATCAGGAGGCGATTTCCGGTTACGGTGGAGTAAAGCATTGTCTCCAGCCTTCGCCTAAGCACATCCTGATCGACAAGGACAAGGATGGCAAGATCACGACAAGGGTCTTCGCTCCTGAGCAGAGTTCGGACTCGATGCTTAAGATACTCGGATTCTAAGCGATGACGTCACCTGTATCCCACAATGAGATAAAGTTCGTCAAGTCTCTTGAACAGAAAAAGTTCAGGGACGAGAACGGACTTTTTATCGTTGAAGGGGAGAAGATGGTGGCCGAGGCTTTGGCGTCTTCTTTCGAGGTCGAGAAGGTCTATCGGGCTGACGAAACCGGCAGTGCGGCCATGGCACGGCTGAGTCTCCTGTCCTCCCCTTCTCCGGCTTTGGCCATTGTCCGAAAACCGGCCGACATTGAAATCGGGAATATTCATAGCGTGCCGTCCAAGGGTTTGTTTCTGGCTCTGGATGGAATCAGGGATCCCGGCAATCTGGGCACGATCATCCGCACGGCCGACTGGTTCGGGATAAATGCGGTCTATGCCTCCAAGGACACTGTTGACATATTCAATCCAAAGGTGGTGCAGTCAACGATGGGTGCCATATTCAGGGTCAAGTTCCATTATTGCGACATTTGCGGCTATTGCGGTGCTGTCGCTGCCGCCGGTGGCAATGTGTACGGTACTTTTCTGGATGGCGAGGATATGTACGCCAAAGAGTTGGCTACAGGAATGGTCTCTCCTTCCGTCATCGTGATCGGCAACGAGGCCAAAGGGATTTCCGCCGAGGTCGGCAAATTTGTGACTGACAGGCTTTTCATACCATCCTGGCCTCGTGACGAGAGAGGATCGGAGTCTCTCAACGCCGCTGTAGCCACCGCAATCACCATAGCTGAGTTCCGCCGCAGGGTGTGAAAAGTGGCTCCTGAGGCAAATCTTGTCCATATATTCCAAGAATATTCAGCGGATTTTTCGTAATTTGCGGTTCGTTAGCAAAAACGGAAGCAAATGAACGAAGAATCCTTGATGCGGTCCAGAATCCGGAAGATTCTGATGATCTGCAGCAACTACGACGCTTTCGCCCTTGAGGAGGACGGACGCATTGAGAATCAGGTCAAGAACGAGTATCGTGAGCTTAACCTGAGCAATCCTCCTAAATTCATCTGGGCAAACTCATCGGCACAGGCCAGGGATATTATCGGTTCCGAAGAGGATATCGATATGATCATCTGTATGTACAACGAGCAGGACAAGGAGATATTCCCGTTCGCTTCGCGGTTGAAGGATGAGGGGCGAGGGATCCCGTTCATTCTTTTGATCCACTACTCCAAGGCGGTAAGACAGAGGGTGTTGGAGTCTCCGCATCCTGGTGTGGACTTTGTGTTCAGCTGGCACGGGAACGCTGATCTGATTCTGGCCATTGTCAAGTTACTGGAGGATGCGGCCAACGCGGAGAACGATGTGTTCGAGGTCGGTGTCAAAGGCATCCTTCTGGTCGAGGACTCGATCCGTTACTATTCGAACTATCTTCCTGAGCTATACAAGATTGTGCTCACGCAAAGTCGGGAGTTTTTGACTGAATCCTTGAACGATGACCAGAAGAAATACCGAAAAAGATCCAGGCCGAAGATATTCCTGGCCACTTGCCTTGAGGAGGCTATCGCTTATTTTGAGAAGTACAGGAGGAATCTTCTGGGTGTCATTTCTGATGTCGGAATGGTCTTCCATAAGGGGGATGACCCTAAGACTGAGAAACTTGACGCTGGAATCGACCTTGTGAGAATCATCCGTGAATATGATCCTTTGATGCCGGTCCTGCTGCAATCCTCACAGGGAAGCCTTGCGAAAACGGCAGCTGAGCTCGGGGTGGGATTCCTGAAGAAATATTCCAGCACACTGTTCCTGCAACTTGGAGATTATATGAAGGAGGAGTTCGGGTTCGGTGACTTTGTGTTCAGGGATTCGAACGGAGTTGAATGCGGGAGGGCCGCCAGCCTTTCCCAGCTGGAGAAGATCATTTACGATATTCCGGATGCCGTGCTGATGAGCAACACTTCCAGGAATATGTTCTCGAAGTGGCTGTATGCAAGAGGGTTGTTCAATCTTGCGGAGACATTCAGGGCCGAGCATCACACAAATGCCGGAGAGTTCAGAGAGTTCCTTCTGGACAACATACAACGTTACCACAGGAGCATCGGGCAGGGAATCATCTCGGAATTCCATAAGGATTCCTATCAGGATTATTACTGGTTCTCCCGCGTCGGCGAAGGCTCGCTTGGAGGCAAGGCAAGAGGCTTGGCTTTTCTCAATCATCTTGTCCAGAAATATTCATTGTCAGAGAAATATGATGACTTGCGAGTGTCAATCCCTCGTACCATCGTGCTGACGACGGATTGGTTCGACAAATTCATCGTTGAGAATGGCCTGCAATATGTGATTGACTCGGAACTGTCTGATGATGAGATTCTTTCTGAATTTGTGGCATCCACGCTTCCGGAAGAGTTGACTCAGAACCTCAAGGCTTTTCTGGCCACGGTTGACAGTCCTCTGGCGGTGCGTTCAAGTTCCAAGTTGGAAGACAGCAACTATCAGCCTTTCGCAGGAGTGTACGCAACTTATATGTGCCCTCCGGTGGAAAACAAGGACAGGATGCTGCGTGAACTCGGCAAGGCAATCAAGAGCGTCTATGCCTCGACATTCTTCAAGGGCAGCCGTAACTACATCCAGGCCAGCGGAAACCTGCTTGGAGAGGAGAAGATGGCTGTGATCGTGCAGACAATCTGTGGAACGGTCCACGGGCACGATTTCTATCCGATGATGTCCGGTGTGGGACGTTCGCTGAACTCCTACCCTATAGGATCCGAAAAAGCCACCGACGGTGTCCTGAACGTTGCTTTCGGTCTGGGAAAGACCGTTGTGGACGGCGGCCGCACCTTGCGTGTTGACCCTCTGCACCCCAAGAAGATTCTCCAGTTGTCCAATCCTAAACTGGCGCAACGGGACACGCAGAACGAAATGTTCGTGCTCGATCTGCGACCTTCGGCCTTTAAGATTTCAAAAAACGACGGAGTTAATCTCAGGAGGATCCCGGTGGCGGACGCGCTTACTGAATATGACCGTCCGGAACTGGTGGCGTCCACCTATAACGCATTGGATGACAGGATGGTGCCTGGCATAGGAATCAGAGGAGCAAGGGTGGTTTCCTTCGATGGAATATTCCAATACGACCGTTTTCCTCTGGCAAAGGCTCTCTCGGAGATTATGTCAATATGCCGGGATGAGCTGATGAGCGAGGTCGAGATCGAGTTCGCTGTGGATCCGGTCAAGTCCTCGGCGGGAAAAGTAGCTGACCTTAAGCTGCTTCAGGTCCGTCCAGTCTCCAGCGGAATCGGTTCGCAGACTTCCACGATAGAGGATGCCGAGGCGATTGTGTCCAATAAATTGATACGCAGTGACAACGCTTTGGGCAACGGGTATTTCACGGAGTCGTCCCACATTGTGGTAATCCGTCCGGAATCGTTCGACAAGATGCAGACCTCGTTGATGGCGGAGGAGATTTCGGAGATCAACGCCCGGTTCGCCGCCAAGGGAGAGACATATTTCCTGGTAGGTCCCGGACGTTGGGGATCGTCGATTCCAACCCTAGGAGTGCCGGTGGCCTGGACAGATATCTCGGCCGCGAGGATGGTTGTTGAATATGGCATTGATGGATTCCGGATAGACCCAAGTCAAGGCACGCATTTCTTCCAGAACATCACCTCTCTCGGAGTAGGCTACCTTTCGGTCGATCAATATGCTGGCTCGGGAATGATTGATTTTGACGCGCTTGCGAGACGGGATTGTGAATATAACGGCAAGTTCGCCAAGGTAATGAAGGTTGACGGACTCACTGGATTCATTGACAGAAACAAAGGCAAGGCTTTGATCGGATTTTAGTTATGGGTAAAATGATCATCTATCAAGTTCTCCCGAGGCTGTGGGGAAAGGGAAAGTTCTCGGAGTTCGATTCCGAGACGATGTCGTATTTCAAATCGCTGGGAGTCAGCCACGTTTGGTACACAGGTGTGATCCGGCACGCCACAACGGTCTCGGCAGAAGGGTGCCCGGCATCCGACAGCCAGATTGTCAAAGGGGCGGCCGGTTCGCCTTATGCGATTACCGACTACTATGATGTGAACACATATCTTGCTGACAATCCGACTGAAAGAATGACTGAATTCGAGGATTTGTTGAAGCGAAGTCACGATGCCGGACTCAAGGTCATCATTGATTTCGTTCCTAACCACGTGTCGCGGGATTACGGCAAGGTCGGCCTGGTTCACCCTGAGATCAAGCCATTGGGTTCCGATGACGATCCGACTGTCCATTGGCGGCCGGAGAACGATTTCTATTACTATCCCGGCCAGCCGTTAAGGCTGCCTTTTGACAGGCAGACATATTACGAGAATCCGGCCAAGGCCTCAGGCAACTGTTTTTCGCCCTCCCCTTCCGTGAATGATTGGTATGAGACCATCCGATTGAATTACTGTGATTTCCACACTGAGACTTGGGACAGGATGTACGAGATTGTGCGCTATTGGTGCGGCAAGGGAGTGGACGGTTTCCGCTGCGATATGGTTGAGATGGTGCCGTGGCAGTTCTTCCAGTGGCTGATCGGGAGGATAAAGACCGAGTTCCCGGATATGATATTCGTTGCCGAGGTTTATCAGAAGGGATTGTATTCAAAATACATAAATGAGGTAGGATTCGATTTTCTCTACGACAAGTCTTGTCTTTACGATTCCGTAAGGGCGGTAGTGGAAGGTCACGGAACGACCAGAAGCCTGACCTGGAACTGGCAGTTTTTAGGAGATTTGCAGCCGAGGATGCTGAACTTTCTGGAAAACCACGACGAGCAGCGTTTCGCCTCGGATTTCTTCGGCCGTGACGCCCAAAGGACTTTCGCGGCGTTGGGGGCGGGAATATTCCTGAACACGGCTCCGTATATGGTTTATTTCGGGGAGGAGATCGGCGAGCGCGGAATGGATGCCGAAGGGTTCAGCGGACGGGATGGCAGGACGACCATATTCGATTGGTGGAGGATTTCGTCAATCGGAAGGCTGATTGAATATATTCATACAAATGAGGGACTTACGCCGGAAGAGGCTGAGCTGCTTGAGAAGTGGAGGAGGTTTTTGAATATGGCGGCTTCGGTTCCGGCGGTGGCATCCGGAAAGACGTTTGACCTTTGCTACTGCAACTATGACTCGCCGGGATTTGATCCGGATCGGCATTTCGCGTTCCTTCGTGGGGATGTCTCCGAGACTTGGTTGTTTGTCTGTTCTTTCGCGGATGGAGGGTCGCTTCGACAGGCTCAGCGACCGGAAGTTATATCCATCCGCATACCAAAGGAAGCAATCGATTATCTTGACATAAAAAAACTCGACCCGGAAACCCGGATCGAGGTCGAAGTGTCATCCGACGACTGTGCGATGGTGAGGATCAACTAACTGAACCTCACATATTCATCGCTTACCAGTTAAGGATCTTCTTGAAGTCATACTCCTCAGGGTTTGCGACGTAAGCCTTGGCGGCCTCGTAGTCAGCCGGAGTGATGTAGTGGCAGATGTGTCCGTAGTAGTTGCGGGCGATTCCACCTTCGATGTCCACGCGGCGAGGAGGAATCTTGCCTTCCTCGTTCTGGAGATCCTTCAGGTAAAGAGGCTGTGCGTTGCCGTTCTCATCGACATAGACCATACATCCGGTCTCACCCTTTGAGAAGAGCTCATAGACTCCGAGAGCGAGTTCGGTGCAGTATGAAAGGTCGTAGGCCACAGGATCCTGGCAACGAACGTCGTAACCGATCTCGACAGGACGGGTCTTAACCTTCATTCCGATCTTCTTGAACTCCTTCTCAAGGATGTCGTTGAAGAGGACAGCCTTGGAGATCTTGCCAAGCTCAGGGTGGCCGTGCTCGTCATAGGTCATATGAACGCCGGTGGCCTTGATGTCCTCTGGCTCAAGATCGTGGAACACACCCTCAGCCACAACGACAGTTCCGTAAGGGATGCCGAGAATCTTTCTCTTGATAATCGCTGAGAGGGTGAGCTTGATGATCTTGTCAACGGTGATCGTGGTGTTGTTGAACATCTCTGGGATGATGGTCATAGGGCAGTGTGTGGCCTCGCCGATTCCGAGGGCAAGGTGACCTGCGCTGCGTCCCATCGCTGAGATGAGAAGCCAGTTGCCTGATGTGCGGGCATCCTCGTAAACGGTGCGGGCGATGTGCGCACCCTCGTCCTTCGCGGAGTTGAATCCGAAGGTCGGTGCGTTGTGAGGCAATGGAAGGTCGTCATCGATCGTCTTAGGGACGTGGATGTTGTGGATCGGATAGTTCTTGGCCTCAAGGAACTTGGCGATCCTGTTGGCTGTGGAGGCTGTGTCGTCACCGCCCACGGTCACGAGAAGCTTCACGTTGTTGTCCTGGAAGAGGGCAAGGTTGAAATTCTGCTCGAAATCCTCGTTGGTCGGCTTGAAACGGCTCATCTGGAGGTAGGAACCACCTCTGTTGAAGTAAGCGTCAGCCTTGAAGAAATCGATGTCTTCGGTGCGGGCCTCCTTACGGAAGAGTCCGGTGTAGCCTTCGTGAAGTCCGATGACCCTGTAACCGTTTGAAAGGAAAGTCTTGGCGACTGAGAACACGACGGTGTTCATTCCCGGTGCCGGGCCACCGCCGCACAGAATGATGATTGAATCTTTCATATACGAATGATTTAGAAATTTGTATGTTCGTAAAACCGGGCACAAATTTAAGAAACAGTTTTAACTTTTCAAAAAAGTAGTTCAAGGTGAAATTTCGGCCAACTTCTTGATTCTTTTGAACGGAAAGCCGACAATTTTCGTTAAATTTGTATTCTTTACAAAGAACTTTGCTGATATGGATCACGAGCAGGCCAAAATACGTGTCGAGGAACTCCGGAACATCCTCAGGGAGAACAGCAGGCGGTACTATGTAGACAACGCTCCGACGATGAGCGATTTTGAATATGACCACCTGATGCGCGAGCTGGAGGATCTTGAAAAGGAGTATCCTGACCTTCTCACTCCCGACTCCCCTACCCAGAAGGTCGGCAGCGACCTTGACCAAAGTATGGGGACGAACGCCGAGCCTGCCGTCCGCAAGGAATTTGCCCAGTTCCCGCACAAGTACCCGATGCTCTCCCTCGGCAACACGTACAACATCGGTGAGATAGAGGATTTCGTGCGCCGGGCCGAAAAGGATCTCGGAGAGGTGAAGTTCACATATTCCTGCGAGCTGAAGTTCGATGGCACGGCTATCTGCCTGACCTACCGGAACGGGAAACTGTTCAGGGCTTTGACCAGAGGTGACGGTGTGGTCGGGGATGACGTGACGGCCAACGCTCTTAAAATCAGTAATATTCCCGAAAAATTGAAAGGTACCGGCTGGCCGGAGGAGTTTGAGATCAGGGGCGAGGTGCTGATGCCGTACGATTCATTTGACCGACTGAACAAGGAGCGCGAGGACAATGAGGATCCGCCTTTCGCCAATCCGAGGAACGCGGCCTCTGGTTCGTTGAAACTGCTTGACCCGTCCGAGGTCGCGAGGAGAGGGCTGATGTGCACGCTCTATCATATTCCAAGCCAGAGCGTTTCGTTCGCGACGCATAATGACGCGCTGAATGCGGCGGCATCGTGGGGACTGCCGGTTTCCGACAAGAGGAAGATCGTCCACGGAATAGACGAGATTGAGGAATATATCCATTATTGGGACACCGAAAGGAAGTTCCTGCCGTACGCCACGGATGGAATCGTGATTAAAATCAATGAGTTGGCTTACCAAAGTGCGCTTGGCTACACCGCCAAGTCGCCGCGCTGGGCGGTCGCTTTCAAGTTCCAGGCGGAGGAGGCGCACACGAAACTGCTCTCAATCACCTATCAGGTCGGTCGTACTGGAGCCGTGACTCCGGTCGCCAATCTGGCTCCTGTCCAGCTGGCCGGTACGGTTGTTAAGAGGGCAACCCTTAACAATCAGGACTTTATCTCGCAGATGGACATCAGAGTCGGCGACACAGTGACGATCATCAAAGGCGGTGAGATCATTCCTAAGATCATCGATGTAGATCTCTCGCTCAGGCCGTCGGACGCTGTCAGGCCGGTTTTCCCGGAGGTGTGTCCGGACTGCGGGACGGCGTTGGTCAAGGAAGATGACGAGGCCAAGTGGTTCTGTCCGAACATTGACGGCTGCCCTACCCAGATAAAGGGCAAGCTGGTTCACTTCCTCAGCCGCAAGGCGATGAATGTGCTTGCTGGAGACGCGACGATCGAGCAGATGTACAACCTCGGGCTTGTCAGGACCCCTGCGGACTTCTATTCATTGACCAAAGGGCAGTTGCTCTTGCTGGACGGATGGAAGGAACGCTCGGCCGCACGTTTTCTTAGCAGTCTTGAGGCATCAAAGAAAGTGACGTTTGACCACGTGTTGTTCGCCCTTGGCATCCGTTATGTCGGAGAGACCACGGCAAAGGAGATCGCACGTCATTTCGGGAATATAGACGCGATCGCAACCGCCACAAAGGAACAGTTGCTTGAGGTCCAGGATGTCGGCGAGGTGATCGCTGACAGTGTTTTCGAATATTTCCGAGATTCCAGGCATCTTGCTGACATCGAAAGGCTAAAGGCGGCCGGAATCCGGTTCTCAATGGAGGCGAAGACCGCCGCGTCAGACGCCTTGGCCGGAAAGACGATTGTGATTTCAGGAAACTTCAGCGTCTCAAGGGACGAGATGAAGCGGCTGATCGAGGCCAACGGAGGCAAGAACAGCTCTTCCGTAAGCGGAAAGACCTCATACCTTTTAGCAGGAATCAAACCGGGGCCGGAGAAGATGAAAAAGGCAGGAGACCTTGGCGTCAGAATCATCAGCGAGGAAGAGTTCAGGAATATGCTCCCTCAGGCCGCCGGCGGCACCGCCGCAAAGGAGCAGAATGTTGAACCGGACCTGTTCTCAGGAATGTTTTAATTGAATATTAATGCTTAAGGTTTTGATAAATAACATTGTGCGTTGGTCGCGGAGGACGGTGAAGTTCTTCCGTGAGGACATCTGGGACATCGAGGTGACGGAGTTGTCCAAGGCCAAGGCACGGTTTGTCAACCTGAGCAGGATCGTCACAAAGACGTTCAAGGATTTCGCGGACCACGCCATAGGATTCCAGACCGTGGCTCTGAGCTATTTCTGCACTATGGCTTTCGTGCCTTTCATCGCTGTCGCGTTCGCTGTCACCAACGGTTTCGGTCTCGCGGACAAACTGAAGGAGGTTCTCTATTCGGCCAATGTCAATCAAGGAATCATCGACACCGTGCTCAATTCCGCCGACAAAATCCTTTCTTCGGCCACCAACGACATTTTCGGACTTGTCAGCGCCTTGACTTTCGTCTGGCTCGTCATCTGGATGATGATGCGCGTGGAGACCGTCTTCAACAATGTGTGGAGAGTCAGGAAAAGGCCGTTCATAAAGAGTTTCGGATTTGATCTCGTCCTGCTGTTCCTGACCCCGTTCGTGGTGTTGATCCTATATTCAGGAACGATCGTGTACTCGCACGTTCTGGATCTGATTCCAAACTGGATCGGGGTCACTGCTTCGATAAAGTCTTTCCTTGGCTGGGTCATCACGGGTGTCGTGGCCACTTTGATATTCTCCGCTATGTACAAGTATATTCCTGCCGTGGACGTGAAATATTCCAATGCCTTCAAGGCCGCAGTCATAGCTGGCGTGGCGTTCACGGCACTGCAATATCTTTACCTTGAGACACAGGTGTTTGTGATGCGCCTCAACGCGGTTTACGGAACAATCGCCGCCATTCCCCTCTTTATGGTTTGGATGAGGTTCGGATGGCTTATAATAATGTACGGAGCACAGTTTTCATACACTTTCCAGACTATGGAGGAATGCGACGGCACTTCCACAGGTTTGGATTGTGACAAAGATTTGGTTGAAATATGAGTTTCTCACAATTCACAGAACAAGACTACGAACTGATTCGTCAGAGTTACGCACAGCTTAAGGCCGCGGCGGAGAAACGCTGCGCGAACCAGCAGGAGCTGGACGTGGTCCAGAAAGCGTTCGATTTCGCGAATGAAGCCCATAAGAATGTCCGCCGTCGCTCTGGCGGGCCATACATAATCCATCCTATCGAGGTAGCAAAAATTGTCGTGAGCGACATCGGGCTTGGGTACAAGTCCATCGCGGCCGCCTTGCTCCACGATGTCGTGGAAGACACTGACTATACGGTGGATGACATACGCAAGCTCTTCGGTGACAAGATCGCAAGTCTTGTGGACGGCCTGACCAAGATCAAGAACGTGCTCGACAACGAGGACCGCAGCAAGAAACTCAATGATGCCAACGCCAAGAGCCTTCAGGCGGAGAACTTCAAGCGGATCCTGCTGACGTTGAACGATGACGTGCGGGTCGTGCTGATAAAGCTCGCAGACCGCCTCCACAATTGCCGCACGATTGAGTATATGCCTGAATACAAGCGGGATAAGATTCTCAGCGAGACGATGTTCATATTCATTCCCCTCGCCCATCGCCTCGGCCTTTACGAGATAAAGTCCGAGATGGAGAACATCTGGCTGAAGTACAAGGAACCTGACGCTTACAAGGAGATCAGCGGGTTGATCAACAGCAATCTTAGCGGCAGAGGCAAGCAGATAGACGATTTCATAACTCCTATAGACGAGGCCTTGAAAAAAGCCGGATTCAATTTCGAGATCCGCAAGCGGGTCAAGACTCCATATTCGGTCTGGCACAAGATGCAGACCAAGAACATCACCTTTGATCAAGTCTATGACCTTTATGCTCTGAGGATTGTCTTCACACCGCCGGCAGACACCAAGGAAAGCGAGCGCGACCAGTGCTACCACATATTCTCTATAATAACAGGAATATACCGCTACAAGCCGGATCGTGTACGCGATTGGGTGAAGCATCCGAAAAGCAATGGCTATGAGGCGCTTCACTGCACCCTGATGAGCGACAGGGGAATATGGATTGAGGTCCAGATCCGCTCGAAGCGGATGGATGACATCGCCGAGAAGGGCATCGCCGCCCATTGGACCTACAAGCAGGAGGGCTACATCAGCGAGAACGACAGCGAGATGGACAAGTGGCTGGCCAAGGTGAAGGAGATCCTTGTCAATCCGGACGTGAACGCGCTGGAACTGCTTGACATAATACATAATGACCTAACCAGCAGCGAAATCACTGTGTTCACCCCTAAGGGAGACCAGAAATCCATCCTGAAAGGCGCCACAGCGCTTGACTTCGCCTATAGCATCCACACTGAGATCGGTAACAAGGCTATAGCCGCGAAGGTGAACATGAAGCTTGTGCCCCTTTCCCATGTGCTCAGGAGCGGAGATCAGGTGGAGATCATCACCGCGGAGGTTGAACGTCCAAAACGCGAATGGCTTCAGTTCCTTCAGACCAGACATGCGAGGAACGTTGTCATAGACTATTTCAAGGGACATAAGAAAGAACTTGCCGAACTGGGCAGGAAAATGCTCTCGGAGCAGCTTGAGTCACTTGGCTATAGAATGAACAATGACTCCATAGAGATTCTTTTGGAGCATTTCGCGATACCTGGAGGGAATTCCGAGGAGATGTTCTTCAGGATAGGGGTTGGCATTCTGAAGCTAGGCGACCTTTCGGAGGTTTTGGCTTCAGGCAAGGCGGACAAAAGCCATTCCTGGTCTTTCCCTTGGTTCGGAAAGAGGAAGGAGGCCACGAGAAAGGAGAAGAGTGATTATGTCATCGCATCCTGTTGCCGGCCTATCCCAGGAGACCCGGTCATCGGCATCAAGTCTCCTGACGGAACGGTGACAGTGCACAAGAAATCGTGCCCGGTGGCTGACAGCATCGCCTCCAAGCATGGAGACTGGGTTGTCGTGCCTCAGTGGGAGGATGATGACAGCCAATCTTTTCCGGTGCGCCTCTCCATCAAGGGAGTTGACCGGGTCGGTCTGCTGAACGAGATCTCCCGCTACATCTCTCTGGTCATGGGAGTGAATATGCGCAAGGTCTATCTGAGTACCGATGAAGGAATATTTTCCGGCTACATAGATCTTTATGTCCACGACAAGGCCGCCATGGAGAGGATGATCCGCAGGTTGAATTCCATAGATGGTATAAAAAGTGTGGTCAGAACCGAGATCTGAGCCTGATTTTTGAATATACACGATCCGCGATGAAAAAATTTCTTACAAGATTTTTCCCTTTGGTTCCGGCGATGACGCTTCTGGTGCTTTCCGTTTTCCAGCCGTCATGCGCCAACACGACACAGGCTCCCACAGGTGGACTCAAGGACACTATCCCGCCTGTGGTCAGAAGGGTTGTACCTCAGCCGGGGGCGGTTTCCGTTCCTGTACATGGAACCAAGGTTGCGTTCACATTCGATGAATATGTCACTGTCAAGGATCCGAAAGGCATCTATCTCTCCCCTCCTCAGCAAAAAAGTCCGAAATACAAGATGAGAGGCAAGACGGTGATTGTCTATTTCGAGGAAGACCTGCTTCCGAACACGACATACACCCTTGACTTGACAGGAGCGATCGCCGACAATAATGAAGGGAATATGTTCCCTGGATTCACCACGGTGTTCTCGACAGGAGACACTATAGATTCAATGTACATTACCGGCCTTGTTCAAGACTGTAACACATTGATGCCGATCAAAGGGGCCACCGTCATGCTTTATAAGGATCAGAGGGATTCAGCGGTCTTTCTTGAACGTCCTGTCGCGGCGGTGAAAACCGATGACTGGGGCTATTTCGCTCTCCAGAATATTCAGGACACTGTGTTCCGCGTCTATGCCATCGTGGACGGCAACGGTAACAACATCTACGACCCCGATGAGGACAAGATAGCGTTTCTGGACACTTTGTTCAGGCCTGTGAATGTGGTGAACGACAGTGTGGCGGAATTGAAAAAGTTTGACATGAAGGACACCGTCGCATGTCAGTCCCGAAAGGCGGAACTCAGGCTTAATGTGTTCAGGGAAAGGCCTTCCAAGCAAATGCTGATGAGCAATAAGAGAACAGGCGACAGGGCCGGCTATGTAACATTCATGGCTCCGGACACCAGGATTGATTCCCTTTGGTTCCAAGGATTTCCGGCCAAGGATGTCATCACTGAGTTCAACATCGAGAAAGACAGCCTCCTTCTCTGGCTTAACAATCAGAGACCGATGCCAGACTCCCTTCATCTTTGGGTGAAATATTGGAAGACGGACACTCTTGGTGTTCTGGCTCCTGTGACTGAGAAGGTCAGCCTTGTGGATGAGAACAAACCCAAATCCAGGGCCGCCCGCAAGAAAATCGAGCACAAGGACACGATCTGCGGCCTGAGTCTGAAAGCCACGCCGGAGACCTTCGAGCAAAACGGAATCACGCTGGAATTCGATTATCCACCGATCCTGGGAGCTTTCGACTCGCTGGTTTTCAAATCGATAAATCCAAGACAGAAAGAACAGGTCGAGAAATTCAAGATAGAACGCGATTCGCTGAACCTGAGAAAATACAACATCACCCCTCAAATCAAGATCCAGACGGGCTATGAATATACTTTCAAGGTTCCGGAAAGAGCCTTCAAGGACATCAACGGGTATTGGAACGACAGCACTGAGGTCAAAGTCTCGCTCCCGAACGATGACAATCTGAGCCACTTCAAGCTGACGCTTACAGGTGTGAACGGCAACAAATACATCATAGACCTTCTTGATGAGAGGAAATCCGGCATTATTCGCAGTTATGTTATTGAGTCAGACTCTGTCTTGGAGTTTCCGTACCTAAAGAAAGGAAAGTATTCCCTCAGGATCACTGAGGATCTCAACCGCAACGGTATAGTGGATTCCGGAAACCTTCTTGCCCATAGGCAGCCTGAAAAGGTGAAGTTCCTGATGACGAAGGACAGCGATCTGTTCGATATTCCGGAAAGAAGCGAGATAGAACAGGAACTGGATCTGGCGACATTCTTCAAATAATGACACTTAACATGAGGACAATCAAATATATTCTTACAGCGTTCGCCATCTTGGTCTGTTCAGTGGCCATCGGGCAGAATCCGGTGGATACGGTCAATGTCCAGTCCAAGGTGAAGTCCCGGGGCCGTGTGCGTAAGGTCAAGCCGGAACCTGTGCTTTTGGACAGTCTGAAGGCACCGGCGGAGGCGTATTCAGACGCGTATCTGGACACAGTCAAGCTCAACCGGGTCTTTGAGGTGAACGACTATTCCCTGATCGGAGTGGAGTATGGAGTGTCGTTCAGCCGTATGTCTTTCAATCCGGCGTATTCTCAGACGACATTGTTCTCTCCGAACACTTTCGGAATATTCTACACCCGCTATGGCAAGATGTTCGGGTATATGCCTTATTTTGGTTTCAAGGTAGGCTTGCGGTACAGCCATGAAGGCTATAAGTTCAAGGAAGACAAAGACACAAAGGTCACTCCTAGCATCGAGAATGCGACTCAGGCTATCATGGATGTGGCGGAGATTCCGTTCATGGCTCATCTCCATCTTGACGGCCTTCACTACAAAGTTATGGCGGAGGCTGGAATCTATGGCGGCTATAGACTGAATATCAAACGTACAGGTGATCATGTAAGTGAATCTTTGGTCAATTCATTCAAAGACACCGACCGAAGGCTTGATTACGGAATCTGCGGCGGAATTGGTTTCGGACTTGTCTTCGATCCTGTCGAGTTCCACATAAACGCCAATGTAAGATATTCCTGGGGAACCATCTATGATCCTGATTACTACAGCAAGGATTACTATCGTTTCGCATACCCGTTTGATGTCATGGTGACAGCGGGAATGTATTTCCAACTGACAAGAAGAACAGGCCGCGGCAAGGCTCAGCTGAGACGTGAGGCTTATCAACAGGTTTATTATCCAACGCAGAATGAGAACATTGACGGCAAAGGCAGGTAATGTCCTGATCGGAGCGGGCAACCCGATTGTTGTCCAGACGATGTGCAACACCCACACTTCAGATGTGGACGCGACGGTTGCACAGTGTGTCAGACTTTATGAGGCTGGCTCGGAAATGATCCGCATAACCGTGCCGGGACCCGCAGATGTGGAGTGTGTGAAGTCCATTAATTCCCGGTTGAAGGAACTTGGAATCAATGTACCGATAGTGGCGGACATCCATTTTTCCTCACAGACAGCGATTATGGTCGCTCCGTTTGTGGAGAAGGTCAGAATCAATCCCGGAAATTTCCACAGGGACCACAATGAAGCCCGTAAACAGTTCGCCAGACTCATCGAAGTCTGCCGGGAAAATGGAACGGCAATACGTATCGGTGTCAATCACGGCTCTTTGGGTGACTACATCACAAATCTATACGGCAACACTCCGGAAGCGATGGCCAAAGCTGCCTTGGAATGGTTGAAGATGTGTGAAGATGCTGATTTCTATAATGTTGTGGTGTCGCTAAAATCGAGTAACACTATTGTTATGGTCGAAGCGTACCGAAAACTTATGGCCGCGATGAAGGAAAAAGGGGTGATTTTCCCTCTTCACGTCGGTGTCACGGAGGCCGGCAACGGGGACAGCGGCAGGATCAAGTCTTGTGTCGGGATATCTACCCTGTTGTCTGAAGGAATCGGTGATACGGTGCGCGTCTCTCTGACCGAGGATCCGGAGGATGAACTTCCAGCCGCACGTTATCTTGCCGCGCGTTATGGGCACAAGATTGTCTCCTCTATGACTTCCATAAGCCTTCAGGGACGCAAGGCTGTCGCTGTTTACGACGCCCCATCTCGGGAAACACTTTTGTTAGATGTCGCATGCGATTTCGGCAAGAGGCTGTTGGACAAGACTTTGGACGAGCTCGAACTCTCTGGCACATACGTGGACGATTCCGGCGACAAGATTTCGATTCAGGAATCCGGCCTTGGCGCCTATCTGGTCGATGAATTGATGCAGGCGGCGAGAAGACGCTTCTACAAACCGGAATATGTCGCCTGCCCTGGATGCGGACGCACTATGTACGATCTCCAGAAGGCGTTTGAGGAAGTGAAGTCCAGAACCTCTCATCTTAAGAACACTGTGATCGCCGTGATGGGCTGCATAGTGAACGGTCCCGGCGAGATGGCCGACGCTGATTGGGGATATGTCGGCGAAGGCAACCACAAGGTCACCATCTATAAAGGAAAGACTCCCGTGCTGAAGCATATTCAGGACACGGAAGCCGTGGATCGTCTTGTTGAACTGATCGAGAAAGATCAGTAGTAAATTATTTAAGCTCAGCGATAACCGTTTCGCAGGCTCTGGTGAAATCACCTTCCTTCACCTTGACATCAGCGTCAAGCGGAAGGAATATGTCGATTCGTGAGCCGAACTTGATGATCCCGCACTGCTGCCCCCTCTCAACCTCGTAATTCTCTTTCGAGTAGCAGACAATCCTTCTGGCGAATGTGCCGGCTATCTGCCTGAACAGAATCTCACCGTGCTCATTGCAGATCGCCGTGGACGAATGCTCATTCTTTTCCGAGGCCTTTGGCAGGAAGGCAAGCAGATACTTTCCCGGATGATATTTATAGTAGGAAATCACCCCGTCCATCGGCCAGAAGTTAGTGTGGACATCGAAGAAGTCCATATATATCGACACCTGGATGCGGTCGTCCTTGAAATATTCCTTCTCATAGACCCGGTCCACGATCACAACCTTGCCGTCGGCGACGGAAGTTATCATCTTGCTGTCTCCCTCCGGTATCACCCTTTCCGGAACCCTGTGGAACCAGAAAACGAAGAAAGCAAAGGCGAGCAGGATGACCGTGATCGGGATTGAAATGAACAGATTGTGTATGAATATCCACGTGCACGCTATCAGGACCGCTATCACAGCCCAGTTGATGCCTATCGTTCCGTGCGAGTCCTTATCAACTATTATCTTCTTCATATCGCTTGTATATTCATTAATTGATTATCAAGTTATTATTAATTATAGCAGATCAAAGATCGCCAGATAGATCGCCCCGAACGGCATCGCCATCAACGTGCTGTCGAACCTGTCCAGAAAGCCTCCGTGTCCAGGGATGATTTTTCCAGAGTCCTTGACTCCGTACACTCTTTTCCATTGAGACTCAAACAGGTCGCCATAGACTCCGGTCACGGACATTATAAATGACAGGATGAGGCAGTGGATGAGAGGAAACTTCAATATTCCGAACTCATAAAGAGCGAACGCCGCCAGAACCGAACTGACAAGTCCGCCAATGAATCCGATCCAAGTCTTCTTTGGCGACACGGACGGAAAGAGTTTTTGCGGGAATATCTTGCCGAGAGATATTCCGAAGGCGAACGCCCCGACATCCGAGCACCATATTATGATGAAAAAGCAAAGGAGCAGGTTGCCGCTGAAGTTCCCGGCCTTGTCAAAGGCGATGAGGTTTGATAGCGCTATCGGAACCGCGATGTACAAAAGCCCAGTGTAGATGTTCGAGAATTTGCCGTATTCATCCTTGTCCTTGACGTACAGTGAGTTGATCATCACGATGAAGATCGGAACCATCGCGAAGGCCACGAATCTTATCGGAATATGATAGGAAGCCGTGGCGAACAGCAGTCCGAAAAGGAAGATCGCGGCGATGATCGCCAGCACCTTAGAGAAGGTGTAGCTGTTCCCCATCGTGATGTGGTAGAATTCCAGCAGCATCACGGACATTATGAATATTATCAGTCCGGCGAACAGGAACTTATTGAACATCAGGCAGGCCAACATCGCAAGGATGAAGACCACGCCTGAAATCGATCTGACGACAACGTTATTCATTTCCAGCCTCGGTTATCTGTGTGTCACTTTCGGTTGCCTGAGCCTTGGCGGGTTCCGCATCCTCAGCTGGTTTCACCTTCGGACCGAAAATCTTCTCGATGTCCTCGGCGAAGATCACCTCTTTCTCAAGGAGAATCTGAGCCATCTTGACGAAGCCTTCCTTATGCTCGGTCAGAATCCTGTAGGTTCTGTCGTGAATCTCTTTGACAAGATCCTTGACCTCCTGGTCCATAAGCTCGGCGGTCTTCTCGCTGTAAGGCTTTGTGAGGTCGTAGCCCTTTGATCCGGTCGAATCATAGAACGACACCTCTCCGACCTTCTCGCTCATACCATAGTACTGGACCATATTGTAGGCCATACGGGTAAGCCTTTCAAGATCGTTGAGCGCTCCGGTTGCCGGCTCGCCGTTGATGATCTCTTCGGCCACGCGTCCGCCGATCAAGGCGCACATCTTGTCCATAAGGTATGACTTGGACAGGATCTTTCTCTCGTCCGGAAGGTACCAAGTCAAGCCGAGAGCATCCCCTCTCGGGATGAGACTGACCTTGAACACTGGATCTGAATATGGCAGCAGCCATCCCACAGTAGCATGTCCGGCCTCATGGTATGCCGTCGTCCTCTTCTCCGCCGGAGTCATGATCGAGCCCTTGCGCTCAAGTCCTCCTACAATCCTGTCAACAGCGTCAAGGAAATCCTGACGATCAATCTCCTTCTTGTTTCTTCTTGCCGCTGTGAGCGCCGCCTCGTTGCAGACATTGGCGATGTCCGCCCCGGAGAAGCCCGGCGTGTGCTGGGCCATAAATCCGAGGTCGAAGTCCTGAGCGACCTTGAGGTTGCGTGTGTGAACCTTGAATATCTCTTCCCTTTCCTTCAGTTCCGGAAGATCCACGTGAATCTGGCGGTCGAAACGTCCGGCGCGCAGAAGCGCCTTGTCGAGGATGTCAGCCCTGTTTGTGGCCGCAAGGATTATCACACCTGAATTTGTGTCGAATCCGTCCATCTCGGTAAGAAGCTGGTTGAGAGTGTTCTCTCGCTCGTCATTTGAAGAGAATCCGACATTCTTCCCTCTGGCCCTTCCGACAGCGTCGATCTCGTCGATGAACACGATGCAAGGAGCTTTTTCCTTCGCCTGACGGAACAGGTCACGGACCCTGGAAGCACCGACACCGACGAACATCTCTACGAAATCCGAACCGGAAATCGAGAAGAACGGAACGTTGGCTTCCCCTGCCACTGCCTTGGCCAGCAATGTCTTTCCGGTACCCGGAGGGCCTACCAGAAGGGCTCCCTTAGGGATTTTTCCTCCGAGGGCTGTATATTTCTTAGGATTCTTGAGGAAGTCCACGATCTCCATCACCTCTTCCTTGGCTCCGTACAGACCCGCGACATCCTTGAATGTGACGTTGACCTTCTCCTTGTCGGCGAGCTTGCCGGTGGATTTACCGACATTGAACACTCCGCCGGGACCGCCGCTGCCTCCGCCCATATTCCTGCTGAAGCCACGGAACATCCAGATCCACATAACGATGAGCAGGATCGGGAAAATTATCCATTCAAGGACGTTTGACCACATCCTGCTGTCGTTCTCCATCACAATCTTGACCTGACTCTCGTCCGGAGTAAGCTTGGCGTTCAGCTCACCGAACTCCTTCTCGGCGTCGAACTTGTCGGAGACCAGGAATATGAAATGAGGCGAGCTGGCCGGAACCTTGCCGCCAAACTTGTCAGCATATTTGTTGAGCCTGTCCGGGCGCACGGTGATGTTGCCCTTGAAGTCGTTCCTCACGAAATCAATCTCCTTGATGTCGCCCTTGAGGAACATCTCCTGGACCTCGGCCCATTCTATCTTCTGAGGATTGGCCCCGCTGTTGTTGAGCAGCAGCCAACCTATGCCAAGGATAAGAATAAGGTAAAGCCACGAGAAATTGAATCTCACGCGGATAACCTTCCTTCTTGGATCATTGCCTTTCGGCGAATTTGCGTTATTCGGCATCTGTCTCTGTCTTTTTTGTTTTAGGAACGCGTCTCTCCTTGTATTCCTTGTGCGGAGCGTCGGCCCAGAGCTCCTCCAGCCTGTAGAACTGGCGGTATTCCGTAAGGAATATATGAGCGACGATATCCCCATAGTCCAGGATTATCCAGAAATTATTCTCCAGACCCTGGGTACGGAGAGGCTTTCTGCCTTCCTCCCGCATCTTGTCGATGACATTGTCGGCTATGGCGTTGACGTTGGTTGTGGAGTCAGCGTTGCAGATCATAAAATGGTCAGTGATTGCGGTTCCCAGCGGCCTGAGATCTATGTCAATTACGTTTTGTGCTTTCTTGTCGAGCATAGCGTCGGCCATAACCCGCAAATCGTGTGTAATCATATTGAGAATGTTTTATATTTTTGCAATTACAATCGAATATACAAATATACGACAAATTCTGAACCAATGAAAGAGGAAGTTGACATACAATGGCTCGATGAGGTCGATTCGACTAATAATGAAGCCCTAAGAAATATTTCAGGGATTGACAATCTGTCAGTCCTGGCGGCTCTACATCAGACCTCAGGGCGTGGCCAGCGGGGTAATTCATGGTCCGCACGGCCCGGAGAAAACCTCACATTCTCTCTGGTGATGAAGTTTGGGGACGGAGCCTATCCGCCATTGAAGGCCTCAAGGCAGTTCCCGATAAGCCGGAGCGTCACCTTGGGCGTGCTTGATTACCTTGAATATGAAGGGATTGTGGCCACGGTCAAATGGCCGAACGACATCTATGTCAGGAACAGGAAAATATGCGGAATACTCATTGAGAACACCCTTTGCGGAGACTCCCTGACGGCAAGCGTCATCGGAATCGGCCTGAATGTCAACCAAAAGGAGTTTCCGCCACAACTTTTGAACCCCGTCTCGATGGCGATGCTGACCGGCAGGGAATATGATCTCAAAGACCAGCTTCCCAAACTTTGCCGCTTCCTGAAAAGGAGGCTTGGACACTACGACAACGCTGAGGAATATTTCAGCAGACTCTACCGCGTCGGCACTTTCAATGAATATGTAGTCTGCTCGACAGGCGCGTCAATACGTGCGAGAATCGTTGGTGTCACCGACCGTGGCCTGCTCTGTCTCGAAACAGAAAAAGGCGAACGTTTAGAGTTCGCCTTTAAGGAAATAAGCTATGTTATCTAACGAAGCTCAGCAATAGCCTTGGCAGGATCCTCCGCCTTGAATACCGAACTTCCGGCCACAAGCATTGTCGCTCCGGCTTCGGCCAGAATCCTTGCGTTGGCGGATGACACCCCGCCGTCAACCTCGATGTCCTTCACGACTCCCCTTCTGTCCATCTCTGCCTTCAGAGTTTTGATCCTGTCGATGGATTCCGGGATGAATTTCTGTCCCCCAAATCCGGCGAATACCGACATTATCAGGAAGAAGTCCACATCCTCGATGTATGGGAAAAGCCTTTCGACGGGCACATCCGGGTTGATCGCAAGTCCGGCTTTCGCTCCACAGGCTTTGATCATCCCTATGATCTCCTTTGGATCCTTGCCGGCCTGGTCAGCGGCCTCAAGATGGAAGCTTATCAGGTTCGCTCCGCATTTGGCGAATCTTTCGATGTACTTGTCCGGATTGATGATCATCAGGTGGACGTCCATCGGGACGGTCACGGCCTTGGCGATCGCCTCCATCACCGGAAACCCGAACGAGATGTTCGGTACGAGACTGCCGTCCATCACATCGATGTGGATCAGGTCGGCGTTCCCGTTGACCATCCTGATGTCCGGCTCCAGATTGAGGAAATTGCCGGATAGTATTGAAGGGGCGATTTTTACCATATTATTCAAAATTCGTGACGACATCGACAAGATGCTCGGTGAACTTGTCAAGGGACGCAAGCTCAAGCTTCTCGCCCGGAGCGTGCACACCCCTGAGGGTCGGACCGAAGGAAATCATATCCAGATCCCCGAACTTCTCCCCGAAAAGTCCACACTCAAGTCCGGCGTGAATGGCCTTGACCTCCGGCTCGCATCCGAACAGTTTCTTGTACGAATCCACACACACGCGCAGAATGTGGGAATCGAGGTTCGGCTTCCACCCTGGATATTCAGAAAGATGGGTCACTTCGGCTCCGGCGAGCAGGAAGTTGGCCTCCACCTTGGCGGCCATCATCTTTCTTGCCGAACCGGTCGAGCTGCGCTGGCTTGTGACGACCTCGATCCTTCCCTGCTTGTTCATCCTTACGGCCGCCAGGTTTGTCGAAGTCTCCACGAGTCCCGGAATGTCCTGGCTCATAGTCTCGACTCCGTGCGGGCAGGCGAAGAGAGATGCGATCAGCCTCCTTGCGACATCGCTCTGGATCGGCTTCTCGGTGCATCTGTACGTCTCGCCGCTGAAGCTCAAATCTGGATCCGTCCTGAAATATTCATTCCTCAGATCCTTGCCGAACGAGGTGAGTCTCGCGATTGTGGCGTCCGCGTCCGGAACGGTGATGATTGCCTCGCACTCCCTCGCTATCGCGTTCGGCTTGTTGCCGCCTTTCAGCATAACAAGCTGAAGTCCATAAGCCATTTCTGAATATAGGAAACGCGCCATCTGCTGCACCGTGTTCGCGCGGCCCTTGTTGATGTCATCTCCGCTGTGTCCGCCGAGCGCTCCGCCGATCTCCAGTCTTACCGGCTTATAGCCTTCTTTGAAATCTTCTTGTTTGTAATTGAACACGGCTGTCGTGTCAAGGCCGCCGGCGCAACCGATGAACATCTGCCCCTCATCCTCAGAGTCAAGATTGATGAGAGTCCTGCCGGTGAAGAAGCCCGGTTCCATTCCGAAGGCCCCGTCCATTCCGGTCTCCTCAGAGATGGTGAACACGCACTCGATCTTCCCCATCGGAAGGTCACTGTCCAGAAGCGCGAGCATCGCGGCGACACCGATTCCGTCATCGGCTCCGAGCGTGGTGTCCTTGGCGACCATCCAGCCATCCTCGATGACATATTCAATAGGATCCTTGAGGAAGTCGTGCTGAACGCCGCTTCTTTTCTCGCAGACCATATCCTGATGTCCCTGAAGAACGAGCGTAGGCACATTCTCCTTGCCTTTGCTGGCTTCCTTGACTATGCAGACATTGTTTGTCTTGTCGGTTTTACATTCAAGATGCCTCTCCCCGGCGAAACGCTGAAGAAAGGCAGTCATCGGCTCTTCGTGTCCGGACTCCCTTGGAATCCGTGTGATTTCCTTGAAGATTGAGAGTACTTTTTCTGAATTCATTTGGCACCTTTATTATCTTGCCACAGGCACAAGCATCTTTTCTATGTCGGTCACGTATTGCTTGAACATCTTGTCTGTTGTCATAAGGTCCGACACAGTCGTGCAGGCGTGCAGCACTGTAGCGTGGTCTTTCCCTCCAAGTTCCATACCAATCGTTGACAGGGAGCAGCCGTTTATGTGGTTGCGGCTCATGTACATGGCTATCTGCCTGGCCTGGACGATCTGCCTCTTCCTTGATTTGGAGAGCAGGGTCTCGCGGGTGATGTTGAAATATTCGCAGACAACTTCCTGAACCTTGTCGATGGAGATTTCATTCTGATCCTCGCTTACGATGTTGCCGGTGACCTGTTCGGCCAATTCCTTCGTGACTTCCTCGTGGCAAAGGGTGGCGTTGGCAATCAGAGAGATAAGCGCTCCTTCCAATTCCCTGAAGTTCGAGCGTATCTTGTTCGCAAGAAGCTCCAGCACCTCATCGCTGACGGATACACCCTCGCGGACGCATCTTGCCTTCAGCATGGCCAGCCTTGTGTCGTGGTCAGGCTTGGCCAATTCGATGGACAAGCCCCACTTGAAGCGCGAAAGCAGCCTCTCCTCGAAGTTCTTCAAGTCTGCCGGAGAGCGGTCGGAGGTGAACACCAGCTGCTTGCCGGACTGATGAAGATGATTGAATATGTTGAAGAACGCGTTCTGCGAGGCCGGGCCGTTCAGTTCCTGGATGTCATCCATTATGAGGACATCGATCCTCATGTAGAAGGCCATGAAGTCAGTCAGCTTGTTCTGTACACTGACCGCATTGACGTACTGGGTCCTGAACTCGTTGCCGGTGACATAGAGGACAACAAGATCCGGGTAGGCTTCGTGGATGGCGATACCGATCGCCTGCGCGAGATGGGTCTTGCCAAGTCCCGGGCCACCGAAGATGAACAACGGGTTGAACGGAGTCTTTCCAGGCTTGTCTGAGATGCTTATTCCCGCATTGTAGCCCATCTTGTTGCACTCCCCTTTTATAAGGTTGTCAAAGCAATAGACCGGGTTCAACCTCGGGTTGATCTTGAGTTTCTGGATTCCCGGAAAGACGAACGGACTCGGATTGCCCGATGGCTGGAACGTGTTGATCGTCACCGGCTTGTTCTCCGGTACGTTGCCGTGCGACGCGGTGAATACCATCGCGCGTTCCTTCTGTACAGGATGGATCTTGTAGAGCAGCCTTGCGTCCTGCCCGATCACTCTTCGGAGTGTCATCTTTATTATTGGTAGGAAAGCGTCTTCAAGATAGCTTCTGAAGAAATCGGTCGGAACCTCGACCGTCAATGTAGAGCCTTCGAGAGAAACGGGAACTATAGTCTTGAACCAGACGTCAAACTGTTTCGGTTCAACGTTCTGCTCAAAAATCCTAAGACACTCATTCCAGACAGAGATATGTCTTTCCAGTTCAGCCATTTCTTTAAATGAATTAATTTGAATTATAAGAGAATTGTTCCCTCTTCGTTTTTGCTTGTGCAAAATTGGGGGAAAATTAATTCATAAAAAATCTTTTTTTGTATTGTTTTTGATTTTTATTTTCCTTATATGAACCTACTTTTGCACTAATTAAATTATGTAATATTAACGTAATCAATATTTTACGACTAATAATTTTCTTAAGTTGGCTATTATCAAGCGAGTTATAAATTAGAATTTATCTAAAATAAAAATCCCGTCCCTCCAACGCTTTGATTAAGTGAAAGAACGGGATTTCAGGAGGGCTATCTCAGACGTTCCGCGGTATGGTTCTCAACCTTTACAAGAAATGAGTCCTTGAAATCGCGGCTCAGTGAGCGGTTCATCTCCTTGGCTGTGTTCAAGTCTGAAGAGTAGCCTATGATATACTTGAAAAGTCTTCCGGCCGGCATCTTGATAACGTCATATCCTTTGAAGAAAGGATCGTTGCCGGGCATTGATTTGGAAGATACCAGAACCTGAGTTCCATAAACAATTGAAGCAGCCTCTTTAACAGACACTTCCGTTACCCCATCTTCAGCCACGCTTGATTCAGAGCCTGTGCTTTTTGCCTTTACGGAGCCTTTGACAGCGTCCGAGCCGTCATATTCCTTCTTGTAGATTTTGAACGCATCGTAGATGTCTGAAGCGATCCGGGCTCGTCCCTTTTCGGTGATCAGGGCCTCGCGGTCGGCGGAGTTGGACAGGAATCCGCATTCTATGAGCACTGATGGCATCGCCGTACGCCACAGGACGTAGAACGCATCCTGGGATATTCCTCGGCTATGCTGGAACGTTCCTCCCTTCATTTCCTTGTCCACTGCCTGGGCGAACTTGAAGCTTTGCTCCAGGTAGGCGTTCTGCATCAGATTCATAAATATGTAGGACTCCGGATCGTTCGGGTCGAAGCCTTCATAGCGGGTGGTGTAGTCGTCCTCAAGCTTTATGACTGAGTTCTCCCTGCGCACCACGTCCATATTCCCGGCGTACATGTCCTTGTTCTTGCTGTTGTATTGGCCGAGGATATGCACAGAATAGCCGTTTGGGCCGTTCTTCTTCCCTGGCACGGAATTCACGTGGACGGAGATGAACAGGTTCGCGTTGTTCGCGTTCGCTATGTCCGCCCTCCCTTGAAGTGTGACAAACGTGTCGTCGCTTCTGGTCATTATGACCTTCACATCCGGGTAGCCTGCCTTGATCATATCGGCCAGTCGTTTGGATATGTCCAGCACCAAGGTCTTCTCCATTGTCTTTCCGCTCGGGCTTATGCAGCCGGAGTCCTTGCCACCGTGACCGGGGTCTATGACCACGGTTGACAAACGTATCGAAGCCGACGGATTCTTTTGTGCATAAGCGAAAAATCCGGCCGTTGAAAGCGACAGTGCCGTAAGTACGGCAAGAAAATTGCGATGTAAATCCAAAATATGTAGTATATTTGTCTTTTGCAAATTTATAAAATAATTGCAATTCAAGAAGCATACATATAATATTATCCTCGTGGCGGCTCTTGCCGCGCTGACTGGACTGACAATGTTCGGGCATGATGTGAGGAGGAACAGGAGTCTGAAAAAGGCCTCTGTGGCTCAGTTTACGCCGGACTCCATCAGGCCAGCCGCCGGGACCTTGCCACAGGCGAAGGATTCCTTGCCGCCCGCAGAAGACTCAATCGCCCGCAGAAGAGATTCCCTAAGGGTAGCTGACTCAACATCAAGGGCAGACTCGTTGCTTCTTCTTGACAAAAGCTCGCTTACCAGACCGGCATTCTCAGGAGCGAAAGATTCCATAAGGCAGGATTTTTCCAACGGTCAACGCAAGATGTATTACTGGGGAGACGTCGAGGTCTCCTACGAGAACATCAAACTGAAGGCTGACTACATGGAATATGACATGTCCACCGGCACCGTCTATGCCAGAGGCACCTACGACAGCCTTGCCCAAGAGTGGAAGGGGCAGCCGGAGATGACCCAGGGCAGCCAGACATTCAACATGGAAGAGGTCCGGTACAATTTCAACACCCGCAAGGCCAGGATCACGAACATGATAACGAAGGAGGATGACGGCATCCTTCACGGGAAGAACATCAAGATGATGCCGGACAAGTCCATCAACATAACCAAAGGCAAGTACACGGTCTGCGATCTTGAGCATCCGCACTATTACCTTAAGCTGTCTTCGGCGAAAGTTGTCACCAAACCATCCCAGAAGACGGTGTTCGGTCCGGCGCATCTCGTTGTGGAGGATGTGGATCTCCCGATAGGAATCCCGTTCGGATTCATCCCCAAGCGTCCTGACAGAGCCACCGGACTTCTAATGCCGTCTTTCGGAGAGGAGAACGCGCGTGGTTTCTACCTGAGGGACGCCGGCATGTACTTCGTTCTGGGAGACTATTTTGACATGTCGTTGACAGGTGACTATTACACCCTTGGCTCTTGGGCGGCCAATCTTAACTCAAGGTACATGGTGAAGTACAAGTTCACCGGCAACCTGGCCGTCAACTATTCAGTCGACCAGACAGGCGAGAAAGGGAGCACGGACTTCTTCCAGAGCAAGAACTTCGGAGTAAGGTGGTCCCACTCACAGGATTCCAAGGCTCACCCTGGAACATCATTCTCGGCGTCGGTCAATTTCTCCAGCCCTTCCAACAGCCGATACAACTCGCATTCGGTGTCGGAGGCTCTCCAGAACCAGATCTCGTCTTCCATCTCATACTCAAAGAACTGGAACGGAAAGTTCAACCTGTCGGTCAACGCCCTGCACAGCCAGAACTCAAGGGACAGCTCATACACATTCACACTGCCTAACATCACTTTCTCTGTCTCCACATTCTATCCTTTCAAGATCAAGAACAGGGTCGGGAAAGAGCGTTTCTACGAGAAATTCGCCCTGGGTTACAACACATCCATCCAGAACAAGATCAATTTCAAGGCCTCGGAGTTCGGAGAACCTGGCTTTATTGACAAGTTCCAGAATGGCGTGGCTCATAATTTTTCGATAAAACTGCCGGATTTCACTCTTTTCAAATACCTGAATGTGGCCCCTAATGTGAGTTACGGCATGAACTGGTTTTTCCGCAAGAGCGAGGCGTATTTCGATCCAGAGACAAACAGCGTGAAGACCGAGATGGGCAAACAGTTCGGCACCTTCGGTGCCACACACAATTATTCCGGTTCACTTTCGATGAGCACGCGGATCTACGGAATGTACAATTTCGGCAAGTATCATAAGATACAGGCACTTCGTCATGTCGTCTCTCCGAGCGTCAGCATGAGCTTCAGTCCTGAGAAAGGCAAAGCCTTCAACGGATGGCGCACGTTCAATTATGTGGATACTCTCGGCGTGCAGAAATCCTACGACTACAACATTTACCAGGGACAGATCAACTCGGCTCCAGGCAAGGGCAAATCCGCCACCATGAGCATCTCGCTCGGCAACAACCTTGAAGCCAAGGTGCGTGACATGAAAGACACGACAGGCACAGGATCGAAGAAAGTGAAGATCCTTGATCAGTTCAACTTCTCCACAGGCTATAACTTCCTGGCAGATTCCCTCAAGATGAACAATGTGGGACTGTCCATGTCCACCTCTATTTTCGGCAAACTTGGAATCAACGGCAACATGAACTTCGACCCGTATGCCATCAACGAGAGAGGACAGCGGGTCAACAAATATAACCTTCTGGAGACAGGCGTGCCTCTCAGGCTCACCAACGTCAGCACCTCTGTGTCATATTCATTGTCCGGCAAAGGCACTGTCAAAGGCAACGACGGTTCGAAATCTTCAGGCGGGGACGGTGGTGGCTCCGGCAATCCGGCCGACTACTACAGAAGAATATACTATCATCCTTTGACCGGTGAATATATTCCTGGCGGATGGTTGTATTATACGAATCCTAACGTTCCGTGGAGCCTTAACTTCAACTATAGCTTCTCGATGAGCCGGTCGTACAGCTACGCCAACAACCAGCTCAGCAAGAAGGATAACTACACCCAGACACTCGGTGTTCAAGGAAATATTCAACTGACCCCTAAGATGTCTGTGCAGGCGCAGTCAGGATGGGATTTCACAGCGATGAAGATGACCACGACGCAGTTCTCTTTCAGGTACGATCTGCATTGCTTCAATATTTCCGTCTCTTGGGTGCCTTCTGGAATGTACCAGTCATATTCATTCCTCATCTCTGCGAACGCGGCGGCTTTGGCTGACTTGCTGAGATTCAAGAAAAGTACGAGTTATTGGGATAAATAGTTGGATGTTTATCATAAATATCTTATATTTGCATGCTGACATTTTCAGCGTAAGCCTTTGGGCTATTATATCCACTATAACTTTTCTGAAATCATATCCGGTTCTTACATCGGATTCATTTTAAGTTTATGCCTTATAATTTATTTGAACTCACTCAGATGAGCAGAGAGCAGCTTGAAAAAGTCGCTCAGGAGCATCAGATTAAGAACATCAAGAAATTCACTGATGAGAATCTGTCCTATGCTATACTTGACGCGCAGGCTGCCGCCGCGTCTCTTCAACCGATAGAGAAACCAAAAGCCAAACGTGGAAGGCCTCGCAAGAATCCGCTTCCGGAACAATCCGGCGTTCAGGATACCAAGTCGGCTGACACCAGGAAAGATGAGAAAAAGGCTAAATCGCAGCAGAAGCCGGAGGTCAAGACTGACAAGGCGGAAAATTCAGAACAAAAGGCGGAACCTATCGCCGCTCAAGGAACGGAGGTTAAGCCGGCTCCTAAAAAAAGAGGACGTAAGCCTAAATCCGCTATGGTTCAGACTCAGGTTGAGACCGCTGCGTCGGTGGAGGAGAATAAGCCGGAATCCGTGGAGGCTGCCGCCACCGAAGTCACTCAACAGCCCGATGCTCAGACTTCAGCCGACAAACCGGTAAATGGCAAGGAGTTCATTCATGCGCTTTTTGATGATCTGAAGGATGATCCGGCGGCTCATGCTGATGTTACCCGCAGAAAGCAGAAGAACAAGTTCCAGGGGCAGAACAACGGACAGAACCCGAACCAGCAGCAGAAGCCCCAACAGAATTTCCAGAATCCAAATCAAAGGACGAAAGCTCCGGAAATCGAGTTTGACGGTACTGTGGAGGCGACGGGTGTTCTGGAGATCATGCCGGACGGTTACGGTTTTCTCCGTTCTTCGGACTACAATTATCTCAACTCCCCTGACGACATCTATGTCAGCCAGAGTCAGATAAAGAATAATGCCCTCAAATCCGGTGACACCGTCACCGGTGAGATCCGTCCTCCTAAGGAGGGTGACAAGTACTTCCCTCTCGTGAGGATCAAGTACATCAACGGACGTACTCCTGACTACATCCGTGACAGGGTGCCGTTTGATTTCCTCACCCCGCTGTTCCCGGAGGAAAAGTTCAATCTTCTTGGTCACGGCCATCAGAGCGATCCTTCGTGCCGTATCGTGGATATGTTCACTCCTATCGGAAAAGGCCAGCGTGGCTTGATCGTGTCGCAGCCGAAGACCGGTAAGACAATGCTGCTTAAGTCAATCGCCAACGCGATCGCGGACAATCATCCGGAGGTTTACGAGATCGTGCTTCTTATCGACGAGCGTCCTGAGGAGGTTACCGATATGAGCCGCAGCGTAAAGGCCGAGGTGGTGGCCTCGACTTTCGATGAGCCGGCCGAGAGGCACGTGAAGGTCGCGAATATGGTTCTGGAGAAGGCACGCAGACTTGTGGAGTGTGGTCACGATGTTGTGATCCTGCTTGATTCCATCACCCGTCTGGCCCGTGCGTACAACACAGTGCAGCCGGCTTCCGGTAAGGTTTTGACCGGAGGTGTGGATGCCAATGCCCTGCAGAAGCCTAAGCGTTTCTTCGGTGCGGCGCGTAACATCGAGGGTGGCGGTTCGCTGACAATCCTTGCGACGGCCTTGACTGAGACAGGTTCCAAGATGGATGATGTGATCTTCGAGGAGTTCAAGGGTACCGGCAATATGGAGCTTCAGCTTGACAGGACCCTCGCCAACAGACGTATATTCCCTGCCGTCAATGTGGTTCTTTCCAGCACGCGTCGTGATGATCTGCTATACAGCCGTGAGGCTGCCAACAGAATCTGGATCCTGCGCAAGCTTCTTGCGGATATGAATCCTACCGAGGCGATGAACTTTATGCTTCAGCTGATGGACGAGTACAAGACCAATGATCTTCTCCTTGAGAATATGAACAAAGTCACCCCTCGTGACGCCAAGTACTACGACACGTTCTAATTGATTCAAGAATATATGAATAAAGGCGATTGAATATTTTCAGTCGCCTTTATTTATTTTCTAATTTTGAATCAACTGAAAGGCAGTTACCTCCAGCGATCCTCCCCACAAATGCTGCTCGCTATGAAGGTCCACTGGACCTTCATTAATCGCTCACGACCTCCCTCTTCGGGAGCCAAAGTCGCTTGCGGCAACTGCCTTTCAGTTGATTATGGTATAACAATCCGAGATGTTTTTATAGCCGAATATTTGGTGTGGCAGACTATGGCCGCCCGTGGCCATATGAACGGGTGGACCGCCGTAGGCGGGACGGGATGGAGCGCGTAGCGCGGAAGTCTGCAGCACCAAATATTCGGCTATGGAATCAAATCCAGAGATCAATACTGATCCCAGGACTTGATTTGGATGTCGTTTATGCTGGTGGAGCAGAAAGCGCGGATGAAGGCGGTGGCGAGGCGGGCATTCGTGAAGAGGGTGACGTTGAAGTCTATGGCTGCCCTTCTGATCTGGTAGCCGTTGGAAAGTTCCAGAGCCGAGAAGTTTTTCGGGATATTGATCACCATATCAACCTCTTTGTTCTGAATCATTTCCAAAGCTGGTTTGAATCGTCCCTTGAAATTAGGATTGTCACACTCGCTTGGCCAGAGCACCTTCGTGGCAGGAACACTGTTCTCCACAAGGTACTTGTAGGTGCCACCTGTGGCGTAAAGCTCATAACCCTTCTCGACGAGAAGTCGGCAGGCCCTCAGCATATCAGCCTTCTGGAGCGGATCACCGGTCGAGAGCAGAACCCTCTTCTCCGGAATCCTTTGGCCGACTGAAAGCACTGATTTCAGCAAAGCCTCATTAAGGTCATCGCCCAGACAGCCGACCTCACCGGTCGAAGACATATCGACACCAAGCATCGGATCAGCCTCTTCAAGTCTCGCGAACGAGAACTGCGAGGACTTCACGCCTACATAGTCAAGGTCGAAGGCACTCTTCTGCGGAGCCGCAGGATGGAGACCCAGCATAACCTTGGTAGCCAGCTCGATGAAATCGATCTTCAGCACCTTGGACACGAACGGGAAACTCCTGGATGCCCGCAGGTTACACTCTATGACCTTGATGGCGTTCTCACGAGCGAGGAACTGGATATTGAACGGACCGGAGATGCTGAGCGCGCCGGCGATGGCACGGGCGATCTTCTTGATCCTGCGAACGGTCTCGACATAGAGTTTCTGAGGCGGGAACTGGATGGTGGCGTCACCGGAATGAACACCGGCATATTCAATGTGCTCCGAGATAGCGTAGGCGAGGATTTCGCCATTGTCGGCCACCGCGTCGAACTCTATCTCCTTGCTGCGGGTGTAGAATTTGCTGATCACGACAGGATGCTCCTGAGATACTTCCGCCGCCAGGCTGAGGAAGTGACGGAGCTTCTCCTCGTCGTGGCAGACATTCATAGCGGCTCCGGAAAGCACGTACGACGGTCTCACCAGCACAGGGAAGCCAACCTTCCTGATGAAATTGTCCACCTCGTCGATGGTCGTAAGCTCACTCCATTCCGGCTGGTCAACCCCTAGGTTGTCCACAATGCTGGAGAACTTGTGACGGTCCTCGGCCTTATCGATGTCCTCGGCGGCTGTACCGAGAATCGGAACGTTGTGCTTGTGAAGCTTGAGGGCGAGATTGTTAGGGATCTGGCCGCCCACGGAGACAACGACTCCGTGCGGGGTCTCAAGGTCGATGATGTCCATCACCCTCTCGAAGGTGAGCTCGTCGAAATAGAGCCTGTCGCACATGTCGTAGTCGGTGGAGACCGTCTCCGGGTTGTAGTTGATCAGCACTCCCCTGTAGCCCTGCTTCTGGATGGTCTGGAGACAGGTCACGGAACACCAGTCGAATTCCACGGACGAACCGATCCTGTAGGCTCCCGAACCGAGGACAATCACCGACTTGCCGTCACGCTCATATTCAATGTCACTCTTCGTGCCGTTGTAGGTCAGGTAGAGGTAGTTCGTCTGTGCCGGGAATTCGGCGGCGAGGGTGTCTATTTGCTTGACGACAGGGACAATGCCGAGAGACTTTCTATATTCACGAACCTTGTCCATATTGGCGGTGACAACTCCGCTGTCCTTCCAAACCGCTCTCTGGATCTGGAAATCGGAGAAGCCTTCCTGCTTGGCAAGGCGCATGAGTTCCACCGGCATGTCCTCAAGAGTGTCGTAGGAGTTCATATCCTCGTAGGTCTTGACGATGTTCTCCAACTTGTTCAGGAACCATTTGTCGATCTTGGTGAGATCGTGGATCTGATCTACCGTGTAGCCGGCACGCATTGCCTTGGAGATCACGAATATACGCTTGTCGGTAGGCTCGCGGAGGGCTTCGTCCACGTCGGCGACCTGGAATTCCTTGTTGCCCACGAAGCCGTGCGCCCCCTGACCGATCATTCGGAGTCCTTTCTGGATGGCCTCCTCGAAGCTGCGGCCGATGGCCATAACCTCGCCGACGGATTTCATCGAGGAGCCGATTTTGCGTGAAACGCCGTGGAATTTGCTAAGGTCCCAACGAGGAATCTTGCAGACAATGTAGTCAAGCGCCGGCTCGAAGAAGGCCGGAGTGGTCTTGGTCACGGAGTTCTTGAGGTCGAACAGGCCGTAGCCGAGACCGAGTTTGGCGGCCACGAAGGCGAGCGGATAGCCAGTTGCTTTGGAGGCAAGCGCAGAGGAGCGGCTCAGGCGGGCGTTCACCTCGATGACGCGGTAGTCCATAGCGTCAGGGTCGTAGGCGTACTGCACGTTGCACTCGCCAACTATTCCGATGTGGCGGACGATCTTGATGGAAAGTTCGCGCAGGAAATAGTAGTCGTTGTTGGACAGGGTCTGGGACGGAGCCACGACGATGCTCTCTCCGGTGTGGATTCCGAGCGGGTCGAAGTTTTCCATATTGCAGACCGTGATACAGTTGTCATAACGGTCGCGGACAACTTCATATTCAATCTCCTTCCAGCCTTTAAGTGACTTTTCGACAAGTACTTGCGGGGAGAAAGAGAAGGCTTTTTCGCAGAGTTCGTCGAGCTGCTCATCGTTGTCGCAGAAGCCTGAGCCGAGTCCGCCGAGGGCGTAGGCGGCGCGCACGATGAGTGGGAATCCGAGCTCGTGGGCGGCTTTGCGGGCCTCCTCTATGTTGGAGGCAGGGTGTGACTTGATGGTCTTCACACCGATCTCGTCCAGTTTTTTTATGAAGAGGTCACGGTCCTCTGTGTCCATAATCGCCTGGACCGGAGTTCCGAGAACCTGGACATTGTACTTGTCAAGTATTCCGTTCTCGTACAGTTCCACGCCGCAGTTCAGTGCTGTCTGGCCACCGAACGAGAGGAGAATGCCCTGAGGTTGCTCCTTGGCGATGACCTTCTCGACAAAGAACGGGGTTACCGGCAGGAAGTAGATCTTGTCGGCCACGCCTTCCGAAGTCTGCACGGTGGCGATGTTCGGGTTGATGAGGACGGTCTCGATGCCTTCCTCACGCAGGGCCTTGAGGGCCTGTGAGCCGGAATAGTCAAACTCTCCCGCCTGACCGATCTTGAGTGCGCCTGATCCGAGGATCAAAACCTTCTTTATATTCGTGTTTTTCATAAATTCTTCTTTATTCGAAAGTTACAATTTGCTGATAAACTCGTCAAACAGGAAGTTCGTGTCGGTCGGGCCGCTGGAGGCTTCCGGGTGGAACTGTACCGAGCAGAAAGGCTTGGTCTTGTGGCGGATGCCTTCGTTGGTGCCGTCGTTCATATTCACAAACCAAGGTTCCCAGTCGGCTCCGAGGGTCTTGTCGTCAACCGCGAATCCGTGGTTCTGCGAGGTGATGAAGCAGCGGTTCGTGCCGACCATACGTACAGGCTGGTTATGACTGCGGTGCCCGTACTTCAATTTATAGGTGTTGGCCCCGCCGGCTCTGGCGAGCAGCTGGTTGCCCATACATATTCCGAAAATCGGCTTGTCGCCTTCCATCGCCTTGCGCAGGTTAGCTACGGTGACATTGCAGAACTGCGGGTTGCCAGGGCCGTTCGAGATGAAGAGGCCGTCGTAGTCAAGTTTGTTGAAATCGTAGTCCCAAGGCACTCTGACTACTTTCACTCCCCTCTCCATAAAGCATCTGAGGATGTTGTGCTTGACTCCGCAGTCTACCATCACGACAGTCTTGGAGCCGCTGCCATATTCAATGACATCCTTGCAGCTGACGATGGCGATCTGGTTGGCGAGGTTAGGGTCATCGATCGGAAAATCCTTCTCCACGCCGTCCGGAACAATCATTCCAAGCATCGAGCCCTTCTCGCGGAGAAGTTGCGTGACGGCGCGGGTGTCGATTCCGAATATTCCAGGAATCTTCTGCTCTTTCAGCCACTCGTCGAGGCTCTTGACCGCATCCCAGTGGCTGTAGTCGAAGGAATAGTCGCTTATGACGACTCCCCTCACCCAGATCTGTTCCGATTCGAAATTCTTTGAGATTCCCAGTTCATCCGCTCCTTCCTGTGGTACGCCGTAATTACCTATCAATGGGTAGGTAACACAGAGTATCTGCCCTGAATAGGAAGGGTCCGTAAGACTTTCCGGATAGCCTACCATCGCGGTCGAGAAGACGACTTCCCCGTCAGCCGGGCCGTCGTAGCCGAAGGAGAATCCACGGAACTCCGCCCCGTTCTCCAACTTTAATGTCGCGCCTTTTCTTTCTTTCATTTCCTTGTCAATAATTTTTGACTTATAACTAAATCCAACTTTTTCCTAAAAACAGACTTTTCAACTTATTCCACCCCTCAGTCGCTTCGCGCCAGCTCCCGGTGGGAGCGCCACCCTCCACCGCCTCCCTCGCTGGGAGGCCCTGTCGGCACTGCGTGCCTCCTTTTCTTATTCAGGTGGTCGTGAAGAATAACAGGGGGCATTCAAAAAAAACGACCATCTCAAACAGTGATGAAATGGTCGGTGAAAGTCAATGGAAGAACATTCCCACTGTGCATCCTGGGACGCACTGCCGCTCAAAGGTATTAAAGTCACGTCAAGCATAAGGAAGTCCGTTTGTTTTGCAAATGTACGCAAAAAATGGGAATAAGCGGCAAAATATTCAATGAATATAAATTCACCGCTTTGCGGTCTGGCGCTTCCTGAAAAGACTGAAAGAGACAATCGAAAGGAATGTCAGCGCCTCTGTCGCCGGCAGAGCGAGCCAAATTCCATTCACACCGGCAAAAAGTGGGATGACAAGAAAGCAAGGCACAAGGAATATTACCCCGCGCGAAAGCGAGAAAATGGTCGCCGGGAGCGCGCGTTCCACACTTTGGTAATAGCCTATGGCAGCGACGTTCACAATCGACAATGTGAATCCGATGGCCATCAGAGGCACACCGTGAGCCGCTATTGAATATGCAGGAGCGTCTTTGCTGAGGAACAGTGCAGCCACATAACTGATACCGAACGCCAAGGCCAGAGAGACCACTATTCCAAGCGCAAAGGCAGTTAGCAGAGAGAATTTGCAAGCTTCCAGCACACGGTTACGGTTACCGGCGCCGTGGTTGAAACTGATAATCGGCTGTGCGGACTGCGAGATCGCGTTTCCGGTCATAAAGATGAACGGCATAATGTAGCAGGCGATGGAAAACGCCGCCACGCCGTCTTCTCCTAAATATTTCATAAACACATAGTTTCCCACGAATATAAGTATCGAGATGCTGATCTCGCCAAGGAAAGCAGACAGTCCGAGACGAAACTGGTACCACAGGTTGCGCAACGACAGGCAAAGGCTTTTCCACGACATCTTCAATGGGTAGAGTCTCATTGTCTTGGACAGGAACAGTATGTAAAACAGCACCATAAGGCCTCCGGTCCAGCATCCGATCGAGGTGGCGACGGCGACTCCTTCAAGTCCTTTGTCAAGGATGAACAGGAACACATAGTCCAGCACGACATTCACTATGGATGGAATCGCCGCAGCTGCGGAAGCGTACTTCGGCGAGCCGTCCAGACGGATGATCAACAGTCCGACCGACTGGAGGAACAATGCGCAGAATGCGTAGGAAAGCCATTTCTGATAGTCAAGGACGTACGGCATAAGTCTGTCCGATGAGCCGAGAAGATAGGCACTCTTGGTGCTGTGGCTCTGGACCAAAATCGTCAGGGCCACAGTGACAAGCACACCGAAAATCAACGTCTGTGTCATATTGATGCGTGCCGCCTTCTCGTTGCCTTGGGATAGATGGACGGAAGAAACGACCGAGCAGCCGATGCCGAACAGCATCCCTAGCCCGGTCATAATCATCCAGAAAGGTGCGAATATATTGACGGCGGCGAGCGCGTCGCTCCCCACCCCGTGGCCGACAAACACCCCGTCGATGGTCGTCATCACTGCCATACAGGCCATCCCTATCAATGTAGGAATGAATATTTTTCTGAAGAGTCCCGGAATGCTGTCGGAACCGAAATCGATGGCGTCTCTTTTCATCTTTAAGTTTATTACATTTCCTAATCGGGCTGCAAAGATAGGCAAAATATATTCAGATAAAGAATTTTTGTGAAGTTCGGGAATAAGTGGGCGTTATAGTTTCCCTTTCCGGCGCATCACTATGTAAACAGTGACGCAGATGATGACGGAGAGAAGCGAGCCGGCCGGAGATGCAAGGCCCATCGGGAAGAGCGTGCCGGGATATTCAATGGAAGTCAGATAGGACAAAGGGATGCGGGCGCACGTGATTGATATGACGTTGTGTATGAACGAGATGATGGAATAGCCGCAGGCGGTGAAGAAGCCGCTGAAGCAGAAATGTATGCCGGCGAATATGCAGTCCCACACGTAACCTTTTAGGTACTGGCCTCCAAGGGTGATGACACTGCTGTCGCTCGTGAATATTCTTACGGCATATTCAGGGATGAATTGGAGAATCACTGAGGCCACGGTGCCGAATCCCACCGCGATCGCTATTGAATATTTCATTGTCTTTCTGGCCCTTTCAGGCTTTTTCGCCCCGATGTTCAGCGCCGCCATCGCCGAGACGGTCGCCAGCATCGCTGAAGGGACGATGAATAGCAGTCCGATGAATTTTTCCACTATTCCGACCGCCGCCGCATCGTGATGATGTTGTAGGCTATGATGAACGGGATGCCGATGAAGCATATTCTTAGATAGTCTATTGTGCCTTTGACAGCTTCTTGCGGAGTGTCTATTAGGTTGACAATGCCTTTGTTAGCTGCTAATAGTATGGCTGTTGTGATGATTGCGACGATGGTGAACAGCGTGAATGTGTTGCCGATGGTTCTTGCCGCGTTTTCCTTGTCGCCCGCGCCGATCGCCCTTGCTATCCGTACCGTCGTGCCCATCGCAAGGCCGATGATGACGACGGTGAACATATGCATTATCTGCGCGCCGTTGGACACCGCCGTCGTGCCGGCGACATCGCAGTATTGCCCTATGACGAACAAATCCGCCAATCCGTAGAGGATCTGCAGGAAATATGACATCATATATGGCAGCGAAAACTTCCGGATGTTGCCGAGAATGCTGCCTTGGGTGAGGTCATTCTGAGCCATAGAGTAGATTTTGCGGTGCAAAGATAGCGAGTTTGGTGTGAGTTTTCACGAGTTTGTCGGTTATTCCTTGAATATGTTGGGGAATGTTGATAAATTTGTCTTTTGTTGTCGCTTCGGTGGAGGGCTTTGGGGTCCATTGTTAAGTAAGTTGGGAGATTGGTCCCTGAGCCCGTCGAAGGGACGTAAAAGAACAGATATGCTCAACATAGAAGACACGATCTGCGCCCCCGCCACCGTCCCCGGAACCGGTGCCATAGCCATCATCAGGATGAGTGGAAGAGATTCCTTCTCCATAGCTGATAAAGTGATAAGATGCAAGGGTGGTAATATTTCAGACACTGAAGGTTACAGGCTTAAATATGGAGTCGCGCTTGAAGCCGATGGAACCGATCTGGACACCGTCTTGGTAAGCGTGTTCCGTGCCCCGCATTCCTACACCGGAGAGGACTCCGTTGAGATATCCAGCCACTCCTCAAAGTACATTGTGGAAAGGCTCCTGCAACGCTTGGTCGATTGTGGTGCCCGCGTCGCCGGTCCTGGAGAATTTACCCAAAGGGCTTTTGTAAATGGCAAGATGGATCTTGCTCAGGCCGAAGCCGTTGCCGATGTGATTTCCGCGCAGAGCGAAGCAGCGCACAAAGTAGCATTCAGTCAGTTGAAAGGCGGCTTCTCCAAAGAGTTGAAAACCCTCAGGGGGGAGCTTCTGAAAATGACTTCCCTGCTTGAATTAGAGTTGGATTTCAGCGAGGAGGATGTTGAGTTCGCCAGCAGATCCGAACTGTCCTCCCTGCTTGATGGAACACTTGCACATATTCATTCGCTGACCGATTCCTTCCGCTACGGCAACGCACTTCGCAATGGAGTCCCGGTCGCCATAGTCGGTGCCGTCAACGCCGGCAAGAGTACCCTCCTGAACGCTCTCCTTCGTGACGAGCGTGCCATCGTCTCCGACATCGCCGGCACCACCCGTGACACCATCGAGGAGACAATGACCATCGATGGCACATTGTTCCGTTTTATCGACACCGCCGGTCTCCGCGAAACCTCAGATGAGGTCGAAAAGATCGGCATTTCCCGCTCGTATAAGAAGATGAACGAGGCCTCGATCGTCCTTGCCCTGCTTGATGTCACCGCCTCCGAAGAAGAAAACGAGTATTCGATTTCTGACATAGTCTCAAATCTGGATGTAAAGTCACAAAAGTTGATCGTTCTGCTGAATAAAGTGGATGTTTTGGGTAATAACATTAATGTTAGCCTAATCAACAATTCTGTTTCTAATCCTAATGAAAAAGTAGTTAAGTTATATATTTCCGCCAAGACTGGTTTCGGTCTTGATGAATTGCGCAAACTGTTGTCCGACTCCCAAAAGTCCGCAACTTTGGATTCTGACCAGACAATCGTCACCAACCTAAGGCACTACCAAGCCCTGATGAAAGCGTCCGAATCCCTCGAAAACGTCAAACGTTCCCTCGCCGCCGGCCAGACTCCCGACCTCCTCTCCGAAGACCTCCGCCAAGCCCTCCACCACCTCGGCACCATCCTCGGCGAAGTCACCACGGACGAGGTGCTGGGGAATATTTTCGAGCATTTTTGCATCGGAAAGTAATAACATCTAAAAATTATTTTCCGTGTCTACTTCTCGCGCGCAGTGCACGTCTGGTACAAGTCCGGCAAAACTCGTTGGAAAAATTACGGCGAACTGCCGAAAAGTCGTTAGAAAAATTACGATGGGTATTTGAGAAGTCGTTGAAAAAAGTGTATTTTTGCTTCCAGATAAAGTGTCATACTATGCTGAAAAGGAAAATTGAAGACGATCTCATTGCGTGGAAAAACAAGCCTGGGCACAAGCCTCTGGTAATAATGGGTATCCGCCAGTGCGGTAAAACATATATCTCACGGCACTTCGCTGAGCAGAACTACAAGAATGTCGTCTACATGAACTTCATCAAGCAGCCGGAGCGAATCAATGCCTTCGTCGGATCAAAGGATGTGGACAGCATTCTGCTCAACTTGTCGGCGCAGATCAAGGGCGTCAAGTTCATCCCCGAAGAGACCTGCCTGATCTTTGATGAAATCCAGGAATGCCCCGAGGCCAGGACTTCGCTCAAGTTCTTCAAAGAGGACGGCCGCTTTGACGTGATTGCCACTGGCTCCATGCTGGGCGTCCAGGGCTACGGCGATGAGCTCAAGAAACGGCGTCGCAAGATGGTTCAGAAGAAAGATCTGGGAATCAACTCTGTTCCTGTAGGCAGCGAAGACATCATCGAGATGTACCCGCTGGACTTCGAGGAGTTCCTCTGGGCCAACGGTATGAATCCGGATGTCATCGAGGCTCTCCGGAAGTTCTACACGGAGGAAACGCCGGTTCCGGAAGGAATCCACGTGGCCATGAGGCAGTATCTGAACCTCTATGTCGCTATTGGTGGTCTCCCCGCCCCCATCAACGCATTCCTGACCACCAATAATATGAACGCCGTCAGTGAGGAATACAAGGGTATCTTGAAGGAGTACCGCGACGATATGGTCAAGTATGCTCCGGACAAAGACAAGCCCCATATCCGCGAGTGCTTCAATTCCATCCCCAAGCAGTTGGCCAAGGAGAACAAGAAATTCCAATACAGCAAGGTTAAGCCCGGCGGACGAGGTGAAACCTATCTTGGCTCTCTTCAGTGGCTGGAAGACGCCGGCATTATCTGCCGCTGCTACAATACCGATATCACCGGTCTCCCGATGGAAGGCAATGCCAAAGACAATGTGTTCAAGGTTTACACGGCAGATATCGGTTTGCTCATCGAGATGCTGGGCCCTGGGACCAGGGCGGATATCCTGCAGGGCAACCTGGGAGGATTCAAAGGCGCCATCTTCGAGAATCTGATGGCAGACACTCTTCACAAGAAGCAGCAAAGCCTGTACTACTTCCTGAAGGACTCTGGCCTTGAGCTGGACTTCCTCGTCCGGATGAAAGGCGAATGTGTGCCACTTGAAGTGAAAGCCAAAACGGCCCAGGCCAAGAGCGTCCAGACTGTCTTGAATCATGCGGACAAATACCATGTGAAACACATCATCAAATTCGGCGACTACAATGTCGGCCGGGAAGGACAGCTGCTCACACTCCCCAACTACATGCAGTTCCTCCTGGACCTGGAGCCAGAAAAAATCGTCCTCGAACCAATCGACGTGGACGCCGTCAACGCCCTAGCAAAGAAGATCCTTGGCTAATGGTTGCTTATACTTGTTTTGTGGCGTCTAAGCTACATAACGAAAAAAGTGATATACGAATAGGTGTATAGACTGAACAATACTCATTAATGCAAATAATGCCGCAACTGCACCTGTTTCAAACAACAAAGTTCGTACAATAATACCTGGTTTTAGAATAGAGGAAATATGGTCGCAGAGGATACTCAAACGAAACAGGGTAAATGGCCTTCTCCCTTCGCTTATTATAGGAAATTACGGCCACAATACTTCTCAGACACTGTCGTTAGATACGAAGTCCCTTTAACTCAGGAACTGTTCGATCTACAATTAGCTCTCCTTTCAACCAAGAAAATGCAGAGCGTCTTCGAGAATTTTATTGTAGCTATTGCCAAACGGAATATTACTCCTAACATTAAGCCTCAAACGGGACCAGATGGTGGGGGTGATGGAAAAGTCGATGCTGAAACTTATGAGGTATCAAATGATATTTCAGACAAATGGTATTCTGTTGAAGACACCGCAAATGGAAAGGAGTATTGGGCCTTCGCCATAAGTTGTAAAAAACAGTGGAAGCCCAAGTTGATTTCAGATGTGGCCAAAATTGTAGCCACCAATAGAGGGTATACCAAAGCTTTATTCTTCTCAAACCAATACGTTAAGTCGAGTACTCGCGCTAATGTAGAAGAGGACCTTTCTAAACAATACGGTATTGTTGTGAAGGTTTATGACGCCAATGTCCTATCAAAATGGGTCTTTCAAGACGGGGGCATTGAAATCGCTCTTTCTACGCTTGGTTTCTCAGATGAGTATAAGCAAAAGACTGAAATTGTGGGCCCGAATGATAAGGTTCGTCGAGAAAAACTGACACGAATTGAGCAGAGCATTCTTCGTCATGTTGAGGGGCTTGATACCCAGTATGTCGACGATCTTCATGAAGCTTGTATTCTGAGTAGAGGTCTCGGGGAGTCCAGAACAACAATAGAAGGGCTATTCCAAAGAGCAATTCGGGAATGCAATAAACACGGCTCACAACAACAACTGTATAATATTGTCTATGATCATGCATGGACAAGTTTCTTTTGGTTTGATGATGTTGATGCCACCTATAATGATTATCTGGTTCTCAAATCACTTATTGAGGAGCACTGTAATGTAACTCGCATTGAGAAGGCAACGAATCTTCTAACAAATCTCATTAATGCCGCCAGGGGTGAGTTTTTTGATTCAAAATTGCTAATTCCAGAGTTCCAATATATCAAAGACCTTCAAAAGAAACTTGATGATAATCCTGACAAGCGTTCAAGTGCTCTGTATCTTGCTATTTATATCCAAGAGCAAAAACTTATTGATTGTTTGATTCATAATAAGCCGTTTGAAGAGGAATTGCTTGCCATTAAACCCTTATTGCTAGAATCAGCGGCCCATCTCGAAATTAGTATCGAGTCACATTTTCGGGTAATTGAGATGTTATCCGGTTTCATTGAGGATAACGAGCAATTTGAGGAGTTAATAGATGAACTTGCAGAAATTATCGCGGATAAACGGTCGAAAGCCGAGGCTGCAAGAGTAAGGCTCTCCAGAGCTGAAACCCATATGGAGAAAGGGCGTTGGTCAGCAGCAATCAAGCAACTGGGTTTTTGTGTATATGCCTTTGAGCAAGAATCATGTATGACTGAGCTCGTTAAGTCCTCAGGCTACATGGGATCGGCCCTTAATAATTTAGGCCTTCCATATAGCGCCGAGGCCTATCTCGTTAAAGCCGCCTCATTCCTTATTCAAGATTTCTATCATTCGGGAATCGTTCCACATTTACTTATAACTGTCCTCCATGAGTTATGTGGGATAGAACTTAAACTAGGTAGAATAGTGATGTACCTCAATTGGTATGAACTCTTATCCGTAGTATCGAATAACGCTCAGTTTAATGAAGAGGAATCCTACAAGACTAATTGCGCGCTAGATGATGCTGCATGGGTATGTCGTTTTGCGGTCAGCAATCTTAAAGATGCTTATATTGCCAAGCTGCCAGATGTTCTTGACCGAATGTGTATGTTTAATTCATCAGAGTACCTGAAATATGCTTTAGGATACCCTGAGGATGTTGATGACAGTTGTATCGCTACTATTAAAGAGATAGCTGATTCCCCCAAATTACGAGAACAACCGGTTTTTAGTCAATTTCTCGATAAATTGAATATCTCAATCGAAGGAGAAGCGTATGCCAAAACCACTGTTAACAATTTCACTATTACCATCTATTACAAGAATGACCCGAAAGTTCAACGTATAGCAGAATTATTCCTCGCGTCTATTGAATCATTTATGGCGACCTCTGAATTGTTTGAGATTATGCCCGTTAATGATCAAATACTTATCATTGTTACTCAAACCAATGATAAGTCAGACCTGCAATATCGAAAAGAAAGCAATGACTATGAACTTCGTTTGAATCCAGCTATATTCGATGATAAGATTTGGTGGAACTGTCTGGTGAAATTGATAGCCTATATGTTAAGTAATAACGCCGTAACACGTGAGCCATTAGAAGCTATGATTGAGAAAAAACAACATGGTGAACGGTTAATGGATAGAATCTCTGTTCTCCAACGTACAGAGATGGCTTTAAACAATGTATTAGGTCAGACATACAAGTATCGACTTGAGGATTGGTGTCATGATTCCGATAAAATATATACGTATAGAGGGAAGGCTGATTCATTTGAGAATAAGTCATTTAGCAATATCCAGCAATCCACTGTTGCGACATATACGATTAACTCAAATATGACTCTTTGGAATGATGCTGGTTGGCGAGGGTGTTTCTTTATGATTGACCAACAGTTTCAGAATCCCGCAATATTTGGGTTATCCTTTCTTAATATAGATAATGGGAGAAAAATAGTCGCCGAATGGAAGTCAAAATATAGTGTCACGGTTTACATAATAAAAGGGATTAATTCACAGCACCCTACTTGGTATAGAGTCTGTATTGCGCCGAATGTTAATATTGAGAATCAATCTATTGGGAGGTATTACACAACCATGTGCCGGAGTCATACAATGACACCTGATACAAATGAAAATCTTAATCGGTTTGAGTATCAATACAGACGATTCGGAGGATGTTGGTTAATGGCTGTCGCCACCAAGGAAGATAATTCTTTCGATATGCCCTCCTCGTTTGATAGTGCATTTAAATTCACCAATGTTGTAATACGTGATGCCTATCAGATTGATTCTTCAGACCCGGCACGTGTAGCATTAAGACCAGATGATGCTCCATATATTCCAGATGATCGTACTGAGGATGCTCCCGTGCTAAAGGTTTTAGAAGAAATGAAAGGCATCATCCGGAATAAATAGTAAATCAACGTTAACGACAATCATATCGGTCTCCTGAACATTTAGTATGACTTGCTCTTTCGTTCCATAGAAAGCACGTATATTTGCAAAGACTTTAAAGATAGCTTTTTATGGCAGAGAGCAACTACTGGATAGAGCACTATGTATCCTATTCATCCGCAAGGAACTCCGGCGTGCACCAAGTAACCAAAGACTACGAGATCGAAGTATCTGATTCTGTAGATTTCAATCCTATGATTGACGTATATGTCGCACGGAATGAGAAGCTTTCCATACAAGTACCCAAATCAAGCAAATATCATAAGATCAAACGGATTCAGGAAGCTGATTTCTTGCAGTACTTCAACCAGACTCTTTATAGGCTGGACCATTTAGAGACCTCAGGTGTCGAGTACTACATCGATTCGGAAGACTACGCTGAATACTATGAATTGCAAGCTTTCATTGAACAGCCTCATATTAACATCAAGTTGCGCGTAAATCATGGCGCTGACATGTTTGACTGCAGAATGAGTATCTCTCACTCTTTCAGCTACAGACCTGGTGTGCGAAGGAAATATGTTCAACTTCCGGAAAGCACCTTCCGCCAAGTATTCAACCTAATGCTTGAATATTGCCATGAACGAGACGCTTACGTACAATTTCAGGACACCCTCTTCGCCCAGGTGCAGGCTCTTATTTGCAGCGGCAAGCCCATCGGCGGTCTGGTTATCGATGCAAACAAATACTTCGACAAAGCCAAGGCAGAAATGCTTGAGCGCCGAAAAAACATCGAACTGCGCCTGGTCAGCGTTGACGAACCTCCCCAAAAGCGCCGCGAGCTCCGTGCAGAGATGAAGGGTATCGACTTCTGCATCTCTGTCCTCGACGCCAACAGATAAACTTACCCTCTAACCCGTGAGAATCTTACCCTGTAAACCAGAGTAAGCCTCCGGAAAATGTCGAATCGCAAGACTAGGCAGGAAATGTAGCAGGAACCAGAATTCGGTGCAAGGATTCGTTTCTACCCACATCACGCAAGAATCACTCTTTGATTTCTGATGTTTGTAGGTTTCCATTTCAGCCGGGTGTGCCAAGAGCCTGTCCATATCTACCAAACACACGACATAGTCATTGACCAACTTAGACATATGGGGGATATCTGAATGCTGTGGAAAGTCTGGCGCTACCTTGAACGGGTAGCGATGGGCTATCCTTAGGGAGTCGAAGTAGAACCATTCTGTGATTCCCTCTCCTATTACAGCTATACTCTTCTTTCCCATAGGCTATAGAAATATACTGCCAATAAAAGGTAGCTTGCCAAGTTTCCCCTGCTTGTACGCATTGTACGGAGAAAGTGTCTTGTGAAGGCCGTATTGCGTAAGGCGTTTAACTTCAGTCTCGCCTTTCTCATTCTTGTCGGTGAACCATACGACATCACGGCGGATAAAATCTTCGTCAAGCAGATTCACGTCGTGAGTCGTCAGCAACATCTGGGAGCCGTTGTCGCTGTTTACGAGGAACACTTTCAAAAAATACGACAGCAACTCATAGTGAATACTGGTCTCGACCTCATCAATTGTGATGAACCTTTCTCTTGAGAGAAGCTTATGTAGAATTACGCCCATACCTAAGAAACGCATTGTTCCCCGGCTTTCCATTACTTCTGGCAAATCATATCGTTGTTCGCCATCGGTTGTATGAAGGAACGACAGTTCTTCATTGGAGAGGGTACCCTTTTTCAGCATTTCTTCCCGGGCGGTTTCCGGCATTGGAGTATTCTTGATTACAAGTTCCATATTCGGAGTTATTGGAACCTCCTCTTCCTTCAGGTCAAAGTCCACGATATTGAAATCTGATGCCCGAAGTACCTTTAGGAGAAAAGCTTTCAGTTTTCCATCCTTGTCTAGACGAATTTGGCCTCTTACATAAGACGACAGTATCTGATTAGGTGAAAGTAGATCTGCTATTCCTCTTGCATAGAATTCGTACACCTTATTCAGTCTTGATTCTTCTACATTGCTTTTGCCAAATGCCGCCATCACTGTGCAGTTGTTGATGGTGTTCCCCTCAATTACATCCTGGCTCTTTTTTGTTATGCCGGATTTGCTTCCGAACACTATGACGCTATGATCCGTGTCTTTGTTATATGTCCTGTCATATAATGTCGTTGGTCGCTGACTGCCGTAAAAAATCAGGCTTTCCTTGTATATTCGTTTGTCGTCAAACTCAATTTCGTGAATATAGCGTTCTCTATCAAGCCAAAACACAAGGCGCATCTTGCAAGTTTCATTTCGACTGGTATCATCCAATAGAAATGGTGCATAGCCTTCGATTTTGCTCATTCTATCCTGTGGGACACTGAGCATCAAGTCGTGGAAGAAATCAAGCGCCATAAGCATATTGCTCTTGCCGCTGGCGTTGGATCCGTATATGATGCCTATCTTCAATAAATTCACACCAGGCTTCACTTCGTGAAAATAATTTTCAGCCTGAGTGCCGTCCGGCGTAGGGACGAAACTAATTTTCTGCTCATTTTTGATGGAGTAGAAGTTTTTTACTCCGAATTCTTGTATCATAATTTTCTATCTTTTCGTTTTAGACAAAAGTATGGATACTTTTCGATATTTGCAAATATAAATGCTATTTTCGTGATTATTTCACTACAGTAAAATGTATAAACAATATCAATGCAACTGGAACACCCATATTATGACAATGAAAAGTTTAACTTGCCGGTAACTTGATTCTTGGATGGCATAAGTGTCATAGACATCGCTATACGGAACATTGTTACCTTGATTTAACTTGCTGGCAACTTGCTTAGCTCGCAATACTGATACGGCTTCTAATTCTCGCAAAGTCTCCTGTAACAAGTTTCTATTTTCCACGCAGAAGTTATCCGAACTATCCCGAAGAAAAAGTTATCAACAGCCTTTAGGTAGTGTCAAATGATGCTGAACTAGTGCATTTTTGTCTGAACCGCAGTTGAACCACATCCTCGCTATAAGATTGTTTGTCAGGGTATTAGTTATTTTGCGTGGAAAAACAACTCACATATAAGATCGTCCGCGAGACAGTTGTCCTCAACTCTTATCATATTATCATTCTCGGATACGTACCCCAAGAGGTTTATGCCTCCATACCACACAATGGATTTATCTATAATCGAGGCACATAATGACAAATTAGGCTCTGTTTTGATTGTCAAGCCTCTTAACCTTAAAATTGCAGCAGATTCCGACTCTGAAGCAGTCATAATAACGATGTCAATCCCATTATGCATCAAATCACAGAGCTTGGCAAGTAATGCGTTTCTTTCCACCCTGTATAGCTTTGGTGAGGAGATTATTATAGAGCGCTTCGCTTTGTTCAAATCAGAAATGAATGTTTGACGAAATGAAAATCCATTGAAAATGCCCCCTTTCGCAAGATTATCTTCTGTATCGATAACATCACCGAATAGACTTGGTTGACCGTTTGTTATTGTCTTATACCCGATTGACGCATAGCCATTCAGACGTTTCCTATACATATTATCGCAAACAGGTTCGTGAATATCAATGTAATCATAGATGCGAACATCCTTCTTGCCATCATATTCACGATGCAGACGACCTGCATATTGCGCGACAAGTCCCTTCCACGAAATCGGGAGCGCAAGGAAGAGTGTATCAAGCCGCGGGTAATCAAAGCCTTCTCCAACATATTTTCCCGTGGCGACAATTACCAATGGTTCCTTTGGAGGAATACTCTTGAGCTGTAGCAAAGCTTCTTTCTTTTCACGGGTGGAGCCAGCTCCCATAAGGGTTATCGTATGCTCAATGTGAGCAGACAGCTTATCAGCTAACAATACTACGTGTGATTTTCGATTAGTCAAAACGATAGGAGTACGACCATTGTTTATGGAATTGATTACATCATCTACAATCAGATTGTTACGAGTAGCATCCTCCGAAAGACTCTCATATAATGCCGTTATGGATTGCTTGTCATCTGTAAGTGAACGGTAGGACGTAAATCGTGGTATGAGATAACGGTCAAAAGATTGTTTCGCCATCTGGCTTTTGGCATCAGCAGAATAACGGATTGGCCCACATTGCATAAATATGATTGGTTGGTGTCCATCCTTGCGAACAGGAGTTGCGGTCAATCCATACACGTATTGAGCCTTGACACTCTTGAGCACCTGTTCAAAAGTGACAGACGAAACGTGATGGCACTCATCCACTATCACCATACCGTAATCCTGAACGAAAGGCTTTACTCCATTTTCGTCAATACAAGACTGTATAAGGGCAACATCGATTAAATTATGCAAAGTATTCCCTGAAGAGTCGACGCGGCCAATGGGAGAAAACGCCTTTTTCCGTCCACGTTTCTTCGGATTCTCCGGCTCTTTATAATCAATGTCGAGATATTCAATCAATCGTTGGTGCCATTGAGACAGCAAGGTCTTCGAATGAACGAGAATCAAGGTATTAACTTTCTTTCGGTCAATCATCGCCGCAGCCGTGACAGTCTTACCGAATGCTGTTGTCGCATAAAGCACTCCATTATTATGGGACAGCATTGCCTCAATCGCCTCCAACTGTTCTTCTCGTTCCTCACCCTTGAAAGTGACTTCTATATGTCTTCCGTGGTTCGTTTCATCGACAACATCAAATGCGACCTCATTATCCTTAAGAAATGCCACAATGGAATCCTCACATCCACGAGGCATCGCCAAATAATCTTCTGTAATGTCAAAGCACGAAATAACTCGTGGAATTGAATATGTTGAAAGGCGCATCGCTTGCTTGCTGTAGAATTCCGGGTTCTTGAAAGCCGCAATCCGCTTCAAGTGATTGAGGGCCTTGGCTGAAACAGACTTTAACGGAATATAAACTTTATCAGCCTTAATCATTGTCACTTTCCCATAAAAATCCTCTTTGCCAATATTTTGCGGAGTCGGAGTGACCCAAGGTTTACTTTCGTTTGATGTTGACAGTGGCCCCAATTCTTCTTGAATATGCCGCTTCAACAGAAAGTCCACCTCCTCTTCTTGCATCTTCCTGACACAATGCAAGAATGACCATTGATCCTTGTATGCCAGAAAATTCTCATCAACAAACACACTGTTAAATCTTCGCCGTGCCTTTCCTTGCAGAGGCAATGCCACAAGATTGCCCAATCCGCCATCTGGCAGACGGTCCTGATTCGGGAAGAAACGGTCGTATGACTGAAAAGACATCCTCCCATCCCTGTTCATCGCCTCAGTCAATATCGCATTGCCCAAACGTCTTGCCTTATAAGCCGGGACAGGTGACTCGAAGAATATCCACACGTGCGCACCATTTCCGGAACGGGATCGTTCTATGGCATAAGGGATATTCCAATCCTTGCAAACGCCGGTAAAAGCCAAGACATCTTCTTTATATCCGTGCGTGCAATTCTTGTCATCGAAATCCGTACAGAGAAACGCACAGTTATTGTCAGGCATAATGGCGTAAAGTCCAATTACATCGCAGCAATTCTCATCTTTACCCTCCAAATGTCTATATACATCATTGTAAGTGAGTGAAGCGAAACTTCTGTTTGGGCAGTTGGCGCATTTGTACTTCTTCTTGTCGCATATATTCAGTCTCCATTCATTTTTACAGACCGGTTGATAGCCACTCTTCCCTGTCATCTTGCTGAACCATCTGCGCGCAAAGACATCTTCACGGCCTTTGAAATAGGATTGAAAGAGCTTCACTTTATCGTCAAGAGACAAACTTATGGTTGGAAGAATAGTTTGGGAAAATGCTTTGTCATCTACTATTTCCACAACGCTCTCCCCATAGGAGATACCGTGAGAGTGAAGCCATGTTTTTAACGCTTCATTCTCTTTTTGAAGCAGTTTACATTGCTGAAGCAATCGGCGGTATTTCTCTTGAAGATCGTCTACTTCTCTGTACATATTGTCAATAATCTGTCTGTGTTAATTTCACAAAAGTATTGTTTAATGACGATTTATGATACAACAAATGATTATATTTACAAAAATCCTTCATTATGAGATCCTACACTCTGTTTCAGGAATATATCTGGCTTGTGAACATCATTCATAGGGCGCACGGAATCACGTTCGGGGAAATCAACCGAAAGTGGCTGGAAACCGAGATGAGTGAGGGCATAAGCCTGGCCCGCAGCACATTCAACAGGCATAAAGACGCAATTCAGGATATGTTCGGCATCTATATCGAGTGCGACAAGAAAAACGGGTTCAAGTACTATATCGGCAACGAGGAAGTGCTTGACGAGGATTCCATACAAAACTGGATGCTGTCCACCCTGTCCGTAAACAACATCCTCAGTGAAAGCAAAAGCGTGCACGACAGGATCCTGCTGGAGTCGATTCCTTCCGACGGCGAGAATCTTCATAGATTCATAGACGCTATGAAACGCGGCCTGCGAATCATCGTCCGTTACCGCCGCTATACATCTGAGTACGAGGTATCTATGAAGGTTGAACCATACTGCGTCAAACTATTCAACAGGCGTTGGTACGGCCTTGTAAAGTCGTTAAAGAACGGAGATTATTTCCTTCTGGCATTCGATCGCATAAAAAGCCTGGAAGTCACGGAAGAAAAATTCACTATGGATGAAAACTTTGACGCCGCCCGATGGTTCCGCGACTGCTACGGCATAGTGAAAGACACTGCCATCCCTGTGCAACGCGTTGTAATCCGCGCCTTCGGAAATGAAGCCTTCTATATGCGCGACCTGCCTATGCATCCCTCGCAAAAAGAAATCTCCCACACTGATGAATATACAGACTTTGAGCTGACGCTCAGCCCTACCGGAGACTTTCATACACCTCTGATTGCCAGAGGCGGAGCGATCAAAATCCTTGAACCTCAATGGCTTGCCGACACCATCCGCGACTATCATCAAATGGCGGTGGAGCGCTACAAATGAATATTTTGACTCTGTACCACGATTTGAGACAGCCTTATTTCATATTTGTACCGTAAACCAAATAAAACTACGTAATATGAAAAAGGAAAACAGACAGGAGATGAAGAGGCATCTCGCCAATTTCCACATCGCAGGGTTCGCCTACTGGGATGGCAGTGAGGCTTTCGAGCACCTCAAAATCGGCACAAAACTCGATCTCGTCAGGGAAGAGGACAACCGCTTCGATCCCTATGCCGTTGCGATCTACTACAAAGATCTCAAGCTCGGTTTCATTCCGCGCGCTTCCAATCAGGAAATCAGCAAATACCTCGATATGGGTTGGGGAGATCTTTACGAGGTTCGTGTGACGAGAGTCTCACCTGACGCGCATCCCGAGTCGCAAGTGGAAGTTGTCGTGCATATCAAGCGGAATATTCAGGAATAAGCGCATCATATCTGACAAGATCTGAGACCACCCGAGAGAGTGCTTCCCTGTGAATCCAGGCCGATCAGGACTGTCGCATTTTTTCGATTTAATGCTCCCGCCGCACGCATTATTGTCCTCGACGGGAGCAATATCGTATGTTTTTGCGCCCCTTCTGCTCGCCGTTCAAACTTCTGCGAGTAAATTTATCATTTATGGTCTACCCACATAGATAAACATAGGATATTTGCCGGATTATCATTAAATTCGCTACCGAATAAAACTGAAATATCCAGACAATTATGGAATCCGGAAAAGGTTATGTTTACATATTGACAAATCCTTCATTTTTAATATGAGACGTATAGCGGTTGTTATATTCATAATGATTCTTGCTTGCGTGGTGGCGGACGCGCAGTCTTACATCAGGCGCGGGAAGGATGTTTACTCGACGCCACTGTACAATTGGGACGGAAGTTGCCTGCGGGCGGGGAACAGTAAATATTCAGAGGTTCTGATTAATTTCGATGGTGAATATATCCGCCGAGGCGGCAGTCGCTATGGTGAGATTCTGTACAATTGGAACGGGGTGGAGCTGCGTGGCGGTCGCGGCAAATATGCCAAGGTGCTTTTCAGCTGGGACGGGAAATGTATCCGCCAAGGCGACAGCAGATATTCCGCCGCGCTGTATAATTCTGACGGTCAATATATTCGCAAGGGTGAGGAATAATATTCACAGCCACTGATGAATATTTCAGGACCAGTTCCTCCCGCGGTGCTGATTTACATCTTGCTGCTGTAGCACGCCGGATAATGGTCGGCTATGTGCGCCTTGGTGGCCGCTGGTTATCAGTGGAGCTGCTGTTGTTTACAAGTCGCGCCAGAGACGGTCATTGTCTAATTTGCCAATGACCGCCTCTGGCGGAACCGACCCTGACCAGAACTCCCGAGGACTTGAGACTGGCCACGAGACGCTCGCAGCTTCGCTGGCTTAGGCCGGAGTATGCGGCTAATTCTGGGACTGTTACAGATGGGTTTATTGCTATTTCGCTGAGTATAAGCTTTTCCGGCGCTGTCGGAATATGTGGGCGGAATGATAGCCTCGGCTCGTTGAAAGGCGGATCTGCCTCATTTGACAAAGAATATGTGGCCTGAGGTTCCGACAAGCATACGTTTGCCGTGTTATCAATGTATTTCTTAACAAATTGTACCTGAAACGAAAGCCCCACCTCACGCCAGCGGAACTGAATTTCCGGATAGTCCTTTAACTCTTCTGCGACAAGTTTCAGCCCATTCCCCCACTGATCGATGATACCCAGTCTCCTGAACACCGGTGCGATGACCTTGTTCCGCGCGTCTGACTGCCGACTCTCCATATCAGAATAGTCTATTGATGGAGGAAGAAGCCCAGGGCTTGTGATCTCAATCATATCATCATAGATGGCAATCTTCACGTCTTTCCCCGCCAGTGAATATTGGCGGTGAACCACAGCGTTCCGGATGATCTCTCTTATAGCCTTGACGGGATATTCCCAACGTGAGACAGTATAAACACCCTGAATTGAGCCCGACTGTCTGATGTTCCTTAGGACGAATGCGTACGCGACCTCGACCTGCTCCGCGATGCCATAGTCGTAAGTCTTTCTGTCAATGAACTCCCCGGCACTTGTCCCTTTGAAACGAGCGCACTCAATCTTCGCGTTAGGGAACAGGCTGCGGTGCAGTCCGTCATCTGAAAGCAGGACAAGAGCATTCGTAGGGTACAGCACTCCCCTTTCGGGCTTTGCCAATTCAAGTTTCATCAAAGCCGAATCATCCAGAATCTCTCCTGTCTTTTCCTCGTAAATACGGCGGAATCCACGGAAATCAAGGTCTGCCAAAGGCTTCTCCAAAACAATCTCTCCGTCAAATGAAATGTTCCGCCTTCGCCTCTCTAGTTCCGCGATAATCTCCTCGTCGGCCAAGCGATTGTTGGAGCCGACACGCACGTAAGTCCCGCTTGCCTTACCTTCTGATTTAAGGTAATATGGAGGTGTGCTGCCACGGTACACCCTCACACGCACGACACTGCGTCCACCAACTGAAATGAACGAGATGTCCGGTAACACAGACGGATAGCACCTGTCATATATCATATTACTCAGTTGCTCCTCGATTTGTGGCAAATCAATTTCGGGCATGCCGACCGGGCGATGATGGTCATCAATGCCTATGAATATCTCACCACCGGCATCATTCGCAAAAGCGACAACGGTTTTTGCCAAATCAGAATTCTTAGGCAGGCTCGCCTTGAATTCCAGTGTCCTCCCCTCCGGACTCCTCAAAATCTCTTCAATCGTACGGTCTTTCATGGCATTCAATTTAATTCTGCGTAAAGATAAGACAAATAAATCACATTACCGCCATTTGGCGGTAAAAAAAATAACGGGCAATGAAACGATGTCAATATGATGGCTCTCTTCAATGTTTTTTCGTAACTTTACCAAGAATATGTCGTTGAAGACGTAAAAGGACAAACGAACTAAATTATTGCGATACAATGAGATTGGTGATTCAAAGGGTGTCGCGCGCAAGCGTTGCCATTGAGGGTAGAACCGTGTCGGAGATCGGGAACGGGCTTCTGGTGCTTGTCGGAGTCGAGACCGGAGATACGGAAGAGGATATGCACTGGCTTGTGGGTAAGACGGTGGGACTGAGGATATTCAATGATAAGAATGGCGTTATGAACAGGAGTGTTGTGGATGTTGGAGGAGAGGTCCTTGCGGTGTCGCAATTCACTCTGACGGCATCCACCAAGAAAGGCAACCGCCCTTCATACATACGAGCCGCAGGCCACGACATCGCCGTCCCGTTGTACGAAAAGTACTGCGAGGAGGTCTCGGCGGCGATCGGCAAGCCGGTCGGCAGAGGGGTATTCGGCGCGGATATGCAGGTTTCCCTTGTCAACGATGGTCCTGTGACGATAATCATTGACTCCAGGATCAAGGAATAACGCACTGCCTGAGCAAATGTTTTTGTTCAGGCAACGCGGAGATCTTGTGTCAAGTAATGCCTCAGAACCTATAGGACAATCCCGTTGAGACGCAGCCAATGTCGTGGCCGCCTTCTACCCAAAGGCTTGCCTTCTTGCAGAAATACCATCTAAGGCCTGCTGTGGCTATGAATGACATCTTAGTGTCCATCTTGTTGAATGTCGAACTGGCCTCCTCCCCGCTCTCGTGGTCCTTTGTGTGCTCGCCTATCAGGCCAGCGTCAACCATACCACGCGCATAGAATTCGAGACGGCTGCAAAGAGTAAGGTGATAACTGAGACCGGCCGCAAGGTCAACCCTGTTGCAGAAGGTGTCTGCCGCTTGTCACCGTAGCCATTGTCCAACATCCAATTGTAACTATAGCGGGAATATTCTCCGCCTACCGTCCAACCGATACCTCCGAAACGGCCGAAATCAAGGAAGCAAATGTCTGAATATATCATCACCGGAGGCACGACCATCTTGAACGACGACTTTGCCGCATCATCAGTGGCGTGCTTCATCACTTTTGACCAACCAGCCATTGCCGGAGACGCACCGATCTGCAAAGTTCTTGAATATTTAGGGAATACGATTTCGGATTTAGTTCGCTTCCAATCGACATTCTTTCCAGCATCAGACGCGGCTATTCCTTTCTGAACATCAATCTGTTCTAATTTCAATTTGCCACCGACACGACGAACCGTGCCGCCATAATCCGCTTCCCAAGCATAGATAACATCCATAAATGTCTTGAACTCCCCCGCCTTAATCCTGGCGGCGAACTCAGGATAGTCATAGATTTTCCTGAAATACATATTCAGCATTGATGTGGACATCGATGGTTCCGTCCTGTCGAATATGTTGTCGCGCGTGTCTGTACCTACCATTATCGCCATATCGCCCGCGATGCTCAGGTACCATCCGCGCACCGGACGCACGACCGTGATGTTCCTGCCTGTCCTTTCGGACTCGACAGTGAAAAGAGAGTACAGGTCAATACCTTTGCCGTGATATTCCTCGCGCACCCATTGAACCTGCGCATTTCCTCCGAAAGCACCAACGACTTTGACAAGGCGCTTCACATACTTGTCTGTGCCTTCAAGAAGAAGCGAATCGACATCCTCATTGATATATCTTATCCTCTGACCATCAGGAGTAGTGCTGAACTCGATATGGTCAGGGCGATTGACGAGTGCGGAGCGGAGATAGCCGTCAAGGACTCTCTGTTCGCCCTTGTTGAGCCAGATTCTGACTTTCACATCGTCGTCCTTCGGCTGCCGGGCCTTCTTGCCACCGGCATTCTGGGCGTTTGCTGATATGCCAGCGAGCAGCATCATTGCCGCCGGGACGCAGGCCAAGATATTCTGGAATCTCATAGATTACTTGGTTTCGACAGAAAAACTCAATGCGAAATTGCCGCCGCTATAACTACCGCTGAAAGTATATATGGTTTTATCAACCGTCTTTCGATAGATCTCAGAGCCATCGCTCTTCGTGAACCCTTCAGGAATGAACTTGGCGTAGTAGGTTTTCGCCACAGACTCTTCGCATTTGTAGTCGAAGAATGTCACTGTCTTCATATCGCTGCCGAGCTCCTTATACTGCCAGTTCTCTACCTCCCCTTCAAATACAGGGAAACCTCTAACTAAGGAAAGGATATTCCTCAACAAGCGCTCCCCAGGGTATCGTATCCTCAGGACAGATTACAGGCTCGTTGTCAGAGCCATTATCCTTGATGCAGCTACACACAAGCGTCATTGCCGCGCAAATCAATGCAAAAATATACTTTTTCATATTTTATGATTTTGGGCACAAAGATACTCACCCCCCCCCCCTAAAAATTCCAAGCAAATTGGCAATATTTTTCGACATATTTTTCGACATTATTTAGAGGAAAATCCCAAGACATCTTGCGCAATAACACCTTAAAGTAGTCGGGCGATCTTCGGGATCAAGGTGATGTCGGCAGGAAGCCATTCTACGGAATCGAGCTGCCCGGCGGACAGCCAGCGTGCGGCCTCGTGTTCGACCAGATGAAGATTTCCCGATAGAATTGTACAGGCATAGCACTTCATCGAAAGGTGGAAGTCCGGGTAGTCATATTCAATTGTATCAATGAGTTCACCGACTTGAATCTCGGTTTCCAGCTCTTCGCGGATCTCCCTTCGGAGAGCGTCCTCAGGACTCTCCCCCGCCTCAACCTTGCCACCGGGAAACTCCCAACCGTCCTTGAAGGCGCCGTAGCCACGCTGCGTGGCAAAGATTTTCCCATCTTTGAATATAACGGCAGCAACTACATTTATCGTTTTCATTTTCAATGTCATTTTAAAAGTTAAACATTCGCTGACGTGATGTAGTCGTACAGATTCTTCTCGACCGGAGTGTCAAGTTTGTACTCGATCTCCACGGCAGTCGCGTCTGTGTTCGGCATCACGAATTCCTTCAGAATCCCGTCAGCGTTGTGCCTTATCCTGCCAAGGTAATAAAATTCCTTGGATTCCTTGTCATCTTTGTTCTTCCGGACGAAGAGAAACATATTCACGCCAAGTTTGTCACTATTCACAGCGGTCTGAACGTCTTTGGAATTCAATGTCCTTTTGCTCTTCGAAATTGCGACCAACGTTGACTGATCCAGAAAATGATCCTCGTATTTCGTTGTGTCACTGATCTCTTCGTCCTTGTCGTAATTCACGAACACCGGATATGTTTTTGTCCGCTCATCGAACTTGTAACCTCCGACATTAAGCGACACCTCGTTCTTCCGCCAGTCAAGAAGCCTGAAGACATCATCATAGGTGTATTTCTGGCCGATCATAAACAAATCAGAGGATTTGTAGAATTTCTCATACCGGCCACGGCCAAACGCGATGACATCTTCCAACTCAGACTTGAAATTACTGTTATTCAATGCATCCGAGAATACTTCCGAGATATGATACTCCCCGTTAACCTGTTCCAACAGGATGCAGTCCTTAAATCTTTTTCCGGCTGAGCCACAATCATAGTGCTCACCGGTCATCAGGCTGATCATATTCTCGACAGTGCAGGCTCTGCAATGCAAGTGATTCTCTGCCATCTTATTGGCCCAAAGTCCTATGACATCGGCATTTGCGTTGGCTGCCATCAGCGTCTCCAGCATTAGAATCTCATTCAATCTTTTCCCTGGCGCGAACTTTTGCGAGATGAATTCAAGAATATGATTCTGATCCTCCGTAAGCGTCTCCTCAAGATCGTCCAACGCGACCTTGAAGCCGTGATACGAGCAGATTTTCCGTTTCTTGTAATCCGGAACGCTGTCCATATACGATAATATTCTCAGAGGATCCATCTCTCCGTATTTGTCGAAATCAGTCAGCGCAGGCCGCCTGCCGAGTTTGCGCTTCAGCGTCTGATAACTATCGATTATATTCTGACGAGTGTTGATGCGTGCGCTGTCAATCGACTGGAATATACGGCTTCTGGTTACTGCATCGAAATAAATGGTCGAAGCTCCGTTGATGACATTGTTGCCCTCGATGAGATACCGCCTGATATTGTCCTTGTTTCCGGTCCTGTCGCCCGATAACGCGATCGGAATAAGGTAATTCTTATCGTAATTGGCGATAAAGTCAAGCACAACGACATATTCCTTGTCCGCAGCCTTTCTCAAACCACGCCCCAACTGCTGCACGAATATGATCGCGGACTGTGTTGGCCGAAGCATAATGACCTGGTTGATTTCCGGAATATCCACTCCTTCATTGAATATATCTACTGTGAATATGTAGTCCAGAATCTCGTTTGTATTGCCTGTATTAGCCGCAAGTCTCTCCACAGCCGACTGACGCACCGCCTCATTGTCCTTCCCTGACAATGCCATGGTCTGGTAGTTTCTGCTGGAACCTTTCTTTTCAATGCCGTTGAATATGTCCGACAGCCTTTGGGCTTCCTCGACTGTGCTACAGAACACGAGACCTTTGACACGTTCTCCGCTATGGCCGTAATATTCAGCAACTTCTATGATATTTTTAACTCGTTCGGCTGAGGTTAGGTCATTGAAATCGTTGACATCAACCTGAGTTCCGTTGACTTTAAGGTCTTGGATTCCAAAGTAGTGGAATGGGCAAAGCAGATCGTTCTCCAATGCGGTCTGAAGCCTGATGTCGCAGGCTATGTTGTGGTCGAACAACTCATAGACATCGAATCCGTCAGTTCTGTCCGGAGACGCGGACATACCTAGCAGGAAAGCTGGCCTGAAATATTCAATGATCTTCTGATAACTTTCAGATCCGGAGCGATGACATTCATCGAGAATGATGATTGAAAATTCGTCACGCTCGAAATTCTGATTACGAAAACTGTCCTTCGCCATCATATTCATTGTGGCGAAAAGAATGTTCGCGGATTTGATTTTTGCGAGATACTGGCTGTTCCCCGAAAGCTGTGCCGTGGTGAAAGACTCTCCAAGCACTCTACGGAAACTCTTCTCCGCCTGTGTGTTGATCATTTCACGATGTGAGAGAAATAGAACCTTTTTCTTGTGAATCAACTCGTTGGCGAACACACCTCTCACCGCGAAAGCCGAAGCGTAAGTCTTGCCGGTTCCGGTCGCGGAGACCAGAAGAGCCCGGCTCTCCCCTGCCTTGATCAGACGCATTATCTCCGACATAAACCCTTCTTGCATCGTGTTCGGCGAGATTACTTTTGAATATGACAGGTCCAGCGAAGTGACGATCTTGGTCAAAGCGGCCTTTTGAGACTTCGCTTCCTGATACTGCCTTTCATATTCCTCCCTGCAAGAATTGTAATCGACCGAACTTTCCCAGACGTTGTTGAACTCGGCCTCGATGTCTTTGGCATACTGTCCATCGGAAGTGGAGACCACCTTCGTGTTCCATTCGAAGTTTTTCGTGATAGCATTCTGAGTAAGGTTCGAGCTGCCGACAATGATCCTGATGTCGTTTCCGTTGTGGAAAAGATAGCCTTTTGTGTGGAATCCCACTCCCGATGTACGGAACATCCTTACTTCCAGATTGCTGAGCCCAGCCAACGCATCCAGCGCTGCAGGTTCGCTGAAAAGAAGATAGTCGGTGGTGAGGATTCTGCCGGGGACATTTTTTGCCTCCATTTCTTTCAGCACCCCTTTCAGATGCGCGATGCCGCCTCCCGTGATGAAAGCCACCGACATAAACATAGAGGAACACTCTCGCAACTCGTTCTCCAATTGCGTGAGCACCTTGTTACCCCGATAATTTGATATGAACTGCGGTGTATAAGCCGGCTCCGCCTCCACCGACGAGTCGATGAACGCCCGTTTGTACCCATCTACTAATTTGGAATATGACGCCTCAGACATTGGTTACTGTGCTTTTCGGGTGAAAAAAGGGTCAATAAATGTCAGCTGTTTTTTTGACATGTTTTGCTTTTAATTAAATTATGTAAATTTAACTTCGATTCTCGAATTAAACAAAAAATTCTGCTACTATGACTATAAAATAAGGTCGTCTTATGATTGCTAAACATTGACATACATTTATTTAATTGCCTCAATAAATTGACCTATTTGCTGGGATCGGAGGATTCCACTATGCTTTTCATGGCATAGGTGCAAAGTGTGTCTATGCCAGCGAATGGGATAAGAATGCCAGAATAACATACGAAGAAAACTTTAAAATCATTGACCCAGAGTTGTTTCGGAAAGATTCCGAAGGTAACTATTTGTTTTTCAACAATGATATAAATGATGCCAGGCTTAATGATATTCCAGATTTCGATATTCTTTGCGCTGGATTTCCTTGTCAACCATTTTCAATTGCTGGTCTAAGGAGAGGATTTGAAGACACTCGTGGCACGTTGTTTTTCAACATTGCAAATATAGTCAAATACAAATCTGACCATAATAAGAAGCCTAAGATCCTTTTATTGGAAAATGTAAAAGGACTTAAAAATCATATGCACGGAGAGACGTTTGCCACTCTACTCAGTGTTCTTCAAAATGATTTGGGTTATGAGACCAGAACAATGGTTCTTAATTCCAAATATTTTGGCGTTCCGCAAAATCGCGAACGACTGTTCTTTGTCTGCTGGGACAAGGAACAGATTCCTGTTGATGATTTCAGATTTCCTTTTGGCTTGGACAGCAAGCTATCCCCAATCTTCAGCAAGGATGAGCTCGATAAATGCATAGCCACAAGAGTAGGTGATATTTTCGAGCCGAAGAGCTCCATCCCTGAAAAAATGACAATAAGCGATAGAATGTGGATAGGACATCAAGAACGGAAAAAGCGCAACAAGGAGAATGGAAAAGGTTTTGGATACTCGATGTTCAATGAACAAAGTACATATTGTAGTACTATTTCCGCCCGTTACTGGAAAGATGGAAGTGAAATACTGATAGACCAATCAGCTGACGGTAAGAACCCGAGAAAACTTACTCCCGTGGAGGCCGGTAGGCTTCAAGGCTACAAAATATTAGGCGCGGGATGGGAAAGTATTGACGCAGCAAATAATCAGAATAACAATGAGAATTTGCCTGAAATGCAAATTGTTGTTTCTCCTAAAGAAGCATATCATCAGTTTGGGAACAGTGTCGCACTTCCTGTAGTAAGAACTTTAGCAAAAGAAATCAACAATCAATTATTAACATATGCTACCAGATCTAAACACTCTCGTTAATTCAGTAGCTGAGAAAGTTAGTCATTTCAATATTCTTGATTGCGCATTACCGAAAGAGTTTACTGGTAATGTCGTTTCCATATTCAGTTCTTCTGTCGAATTCGGGAATAGTTCTTCGCTCATAACCAACCGAAATGGGCAGCATATATTCTTGAGCAATAACTGGTTTTACATCGCAGCGATGCTTGCGCCTCTTTATAAGCCTTTCTACAATTATAAAAATCTTGTTAATCAAATTGTTGATAAGGATGCGCTTAAGCAATCAAACAATGAAAGGATAATTAGCGCGATCAATAATAGTTCTTTGTTGGATTCGCAACAGGATAAGGATTTACTGATAAAGTTCGCTACCGATCCGCTATGGTGGAATGGAGGGAATTCAAATACAGGAGGAAAAACATTAGACAGAAATGACGCTTTGGTCTCTTCTATTCTTTCTATAGCTAACCTTGTTAATTCTTCGCAATCATATGTGGCTACGTTATGGGAATTTTTTGGCCAGAATCCTGATTATGCCATTTTACTCGACAATGTTGCAAGCAATCTTATTGAAAAGAATGCTCACAGCGTAAGCATTCGAGTATATGGTAATGGAAACCAGAAAATTTTCTTCGGCACACCTGGAAGTGGAAAGTCATTTCACGTGTCAGGCATTGTGGATGGGCACGAGAAATTCACGTTCCGAACCACATTCCACCCTGATTATGACTATGCTTCGTTTGTCGGGACGTATAAGCCTGTCAAGGATGAGGAGAAAGGCGAGTTGACATATTCATTTATTCCTCAGAGTTTTACCAACGCATATGTGACCGCTTGGAAGAATCCTGACGAGCCTGTTTACATTGTCATCGAGGAGATCAACAGGGGTAACTGCGCTCAAATATTCGGAGATCTTTTTCAACTGCTTGACAGGGACGAACAAGGTGAATCTGAATACCCGATCAGTGTTGATGCGGATCTTCGCCACTATCTTGAATCGGAGAAAGCACTCGGAAAAGATCATAATGGCATCAAAGACGGAAAAATCAAACTGCCGAAGAACCTGCATATTCTTGCGACGATGAACACCTCCGATCAGTCGCTGTTCCCTATGGACAGCGCGTTCAAGAGGCGGTGGGAATGGGAATATGTGCCGGTGGATCCTGCGAATCCTAAGTCACAGTTTATTATTACGATAGGAGAAAAACGCTACAAATGGGCATCATTCCTTGTCAAGGTCAACGAGCGCATCCACAAGCTCTCGGATTCAGAGGATAAACAGATGGGCAACTTCTTCATAAAGAGCGACATCGGAGTGGAAGAGTTCAAAAGCAAGGTGATGTTCTACCTCTGGAGCGAGGTGTGCAAGGAATATGAAAAGTGCGGTTCGTTCTTCAAAGACAAGGGCGACAACGAAGCGGAGTTCACCTTCAACAGCCTCTATCCAACCAACGAGGCCTCAAACAAAAGGCTTCAAGGGTTTATGGAATATCTCGGTGTCGAAGAAGCGTAATTTCACCGTCTGATGAGAATACTATTCGAAGGGCAGACTTATAGCCAAGAATTGTTGGAATATTACGGCCTCGATCCCTATGTCTATTCGTCAAGGGATGGATCCGAGGGGGTTATGCCGTTCGTAGGGTATGTATATTCATCAAAGGTCAACGATGTCATATTCATTCTTCCTAAAGTGTTCCTATTTGAGGGTGACGGTGAGATCAATGAAGAAAAAGGGAAGTTGAAAATCGCTTTCGGTAAGTACACCATAAACGATGTGACTGAAATAGTTCCGGAGCATAATCCTCTGAAAGCGGACGGGTTGGATCGGGTCCTGTTCGGGCTTTCCACTTGGATTTACCGATCCATCGACAAATACTCCGAACGTCACCCTGGCAGCGAGATCATCAGGCGTTCCGCCATCCGTGGCGTGAACTCAAACAAAGGCGTGGATTCGCAGACTCTTCTGGACACGATTCTCGCCCTGCTTGATTTTCACAAGCAGCACGCGGGCTTGTTCACATACATCTCGATCATAAATTCCAGCGGCAACAACAGGATCCATTGGGGCAAGACCATCAGCAAGGTCCAGCCGATAATCCAGAACAATGAGCCGTTCTACGCCGAATTTAGAAACCGCGGCAAATCAATCAATTACGACGAGGAACTTATTATCCTCTTTTATTCTGTCCTTGAATATCTCCGAACACGATTCTTCTTTCCGGTCCACGCGAATCTCAACTACGAGTTGATAAAGCCTTCAAGAATCGACGCGCTGATTGAGTCCGGAAGAGGAAGCCGCCTGTTGCGCTCAATTCGCCGCAGGTACTTCAAGGATGAGTTGGTTCACCTCTGGAAGCTTCTGTATGCTTTTTTCGACAAATCCGAATCTGTCCGTTCAGGGAAAAGCCGTGAGGAAGCTCTGCTTGCCGGCAAGTTCGACCGTGTGTTTGGGGATATGGTGGACAGTCTGATAAGCGACGAGATATTCGCTGACCTGAAGGAGAACGAGGACGGAAAGGAGATCGATCATATTTATAAGGACAAGTCGCTTGTGGATGACAGCCAGATCTATTATATCGGTGACAGCAAGTATTATTTCTACGGATCCGATCTGGAGGATAAGTCCATCTACAAGCAATTCACCTATGCAAAGAACATCATTCAGCTCAACATCAACATATTCAATACTCCTGCCTGCGCCCGCGATAAGAAAGAATGTGAGATTGTTGATAATGTCCGCTATCGTGACCCGTTGACTGAAGGTTACAATCCGACTCCGAACTTTTTTATCCGTGGGTATGTGAGGGCAGAGGATTTGACTGACGGCCACGTGTGCTATACGGAGGACCGGCTATGTGAAAACAATCAGATTATTCCTGTGAACGCGCATTTTCCGAATCGTCCGTTTGATCGGGATACACTTGTCCTGCAGGCCTACAACATCAACTTTTTGTTTGTGCTTGCCTCCTACGTCTCAAATTCAGATGACACCAGTGTAAAGAAACGTCTCCACGACAGGTTCCGCACCGACCTGCTGAAAGTCTATAATGCCAAATATGATTTTTTCCGCGTTACAGCTACCGGGGATGTCAAGGATTTCGTAAAGGCTCATTTTGAGGAATATATCGGCAAGATGTACCATACGGAGGGAGCGCCTTTCATCTGGTTCGCGTTCGACAAATGGACAACCTCGCTTGATGCACTTCGCAAGGCTTTCTGCGAAGAGGCGTCAGTGGAGGCCGTTGTTTTGGGATAGAAGCTTGTTTGGAATGGTACAGGAGAAGGTGCTCTGGTGTACGAAAGGCAAATAGACTTGTCTTTGGTACAGAAACAGGGCTTCTGAGGTACGGAATTCCTCTTACTCATGAGGCTTCATCCGGGCGAGTTCAAAGATTGCCGGGGAAAGGTGGCAGTAGCCGCCGGGATTCTTGTCGAGGTAGTTTTGGTGGTACTCCTCGGCTTTGTAGAAACAGCGGAGGGGCTGGAGCTCGACAGCGGATTTCCGGCCGGCCTGGTCCTCAAAGGACCTAAGCACAGTTTCGATCACTTCCCTATCCTCGACGTTATCGTAATAGACGCCGGTGCGGTACCTTGTGCCTTCGTCCTCACCTTGTTTGTTCAGGCTGAACGGGTCGATCATATTCAGGAATAGATTGACAAGCCGCTCCAAAGACACTTTCTCGGGATCGTAGCGGACGTGGACGCATTCGGCGTGACCGGTCTCGTCGGTATAGACTTGTTTGTAGGTCGGGTCGATTTCCCAACCGTTCGCGAAGCCGACTTCCGTGAAGACTACTCCGTCCACGAGTTTGAAAAACTTCTGCGCTCCCCAGAAGCAGCCGGCGGCGAACCAGATGTCTCTTTCCTTGCCGTAGAGCAAGGAGGTAACCTCCTCAAGATACTTTCTGTCAACTTCATCGAACGTGTTCAGATCCTTGCTGTCGATGTCAAGGACGGCGGCTATCCGGCCACGTTTCCAGCAAGGTACAACAATCTCACTGCGGCTCTCGCTTGAGCAGGCTATGTGACCGGGGAACAGCTCGACATCGGGGACAATGACAGTGCGCTCCTCGTTCCATGATGTGCCGCACACTCCCCTGCCCTTTGCGATGCGCATGCATGCCACAGGTCCTTGGAACGGCCCGAGCACAAGTTCCTCGGATGACGCCACACGGTAAAAACCTGTCCACCAGAAGCCGAACTCACTATTAAGCATCGCAACTATATTCGACATCCTCGCCACCTCGTCAGTCTCCCCGGCAAGAAGAGCCTGAATCTGAGGCAATAGCGCAAGATATTTTTCCTCTTTTGTCATATTCATTAATTTTTCAGGTAAAGATAATGTTTTTAGTTCAATAATAGTACAATGCTCCCAAGGGCACTCCGCAAGGTATAAAAATACCGGCACAGAATCATAATTCCACGTCTGCGTATTGTGTGCTGATATGCCGCCTATGTTCCCTAAAAGCATAGGCGGCATATTAACAAGCCTCTCACAATATTCTGTACAGGACATATATGTCGCCATATTTACAAAGCAGGGGAAATATTGGAGATCCAATGCAGTACGTCTGATTATATCCTGAATAAATTGATCTTTAACCGATTGCGAAGATATGCACGGCAATCTGAATATACAGATATCAGAAAAATATATTGGATTTCTGATCAGAAAACTTATCTTTGTCAAGATCAAAACAGATAGCCCCTAATATGCTGTTGGCAAACTTCATCATAGTCGGAATTGTGATTCTTATGCTCATCACATTCTCCATCTTTATCCTCATCGGCAAAGGGGACGATCTTATCGCCGGCTACAACACAGCGAGCAAAGAGGAAAGGGCGAAATATGACATCGGAAGGCTGAGAAAAGTTAGCGGTTACGGTTTGCTGCTCACATGCTTACCGACTGGTCTGCTTCCTTTGGCCGAGATGTCCGATATTCTGTTTTGGAGCTTAATGATTTCCCAGATAGTCATAGCGATCGTCATCACAATACTGGCGAATACCTATGCAAGAAAGGAGCCTGATAAAAACAAACAATAATTGATATGAGGAATATGAAAACACGAAGGAATATTCTCACCGCTGTACTTATGCTGTCTGTTGTGGCGTGCCGGAATGATGAAAGCTGGACTAATGCCGAGAAGAGTCTCATAAAGTGTGATGGCGAAGCTATGCGCGTGCTGACGATTTATGACAAGGCGGACTCGCTGGTGCTGCGGACGGAGTGCTCCGGAATCAGCACGAAGGAACTGACGAGTGATGAATATAAGATCCTGGCTGAGAAGATGGTGGCCACAGTGACCTCTCCGGAACAGGATGGAGTCGGCATCGCCGGGCCGCAGGTGGGAATATCACGCCGTATCGTGGCGGTGCAGAGGTTCGATAAGGACGGTGAGCCGTTCGAGGTCTATCCGAACATCCAAATCACTTGTCACAGAGGTGAAAAGGCTCTTGGACCTGAAGGATGTCTCAGCATTCCTGGGAAGCGCGGCAATGTCGAGCGCTATCAGGACATCGACATCAACTACACCTCGCTCAAAACCTTGCGCGACACGACCGAAAGCATCAAAGGCTTCACCGCCGTGATCTTCCAGCACGAATGCGACCACCTCAACGGAATCCTCTACACCGACTATCTGGACGGCAACCAATAGCGTTTATATTCGCCATTCGTTTGATATAGAGACATTCATAATTCGGGAATAACTACTAAAAAGATATTGCTATATTCAAAAAATATAGTCATCTTTGCAAGGAAAGTCTGAATGCCGTGGATCGTTTGGAGTTCCACAACGCGATATTGGTATAGTCGTACTGATGTCGCTTTTTTGTTTTTTCAAAAATATCCACCAAAGTATAGATAGAGAACTTGGATGGGGTTCTCATCCTGAATATGTTCTCTGACTAACGTTTTACTGAACTTATATAACTTGGAAATATGATATGGTCATACGGCAAATGCTGTATGGCCTTTTTTTGTAATCAAAATTGTTACAATTATGGACACACAAACAACAAAGGAGCTATTGAATGCTCCGCAAAGAGGAGAAATCATCCTCTATCAGACTGCCGATGGCAGGACAAAGATCGATGTCAAACTTGAAAGCGAGACGGTTTGGTTGACGCAGGATCAACTTGTGATTCTTTTTGAAAGAGATAGGTCTGTGATTTCCAGACATATCAGTAATATTTTCAAAGAAGGTGAACTTGATCCCAATGTGGTATGTGCAAAAATTGCAACTACCACTCCGCACGGAGCTATACCTGGCAAATGGCAAACACACGAAGTTGTTTTCTACAACCTTGATGTCATCATATCCGTAGGCTATCGTGTAAAATCACAACGTGGCACTCAATTCAGGATCTGGGCGAACTCCGTCCTAAAAGACTACCTTATCAAAGGCTACGCCGTCCGCAATGACCTTGCACAGCAGAAATACGATGATCTGAAGGCTCTTGTGGATGTGATGGGCCGCACTATGGGGTATCTTGACTCCACGGACGAAGAGCAGATCAAGAGCATATTCGATGTAGTGAAGGACTACACTTATGCTTTGGACACGCTTGATAGCTACGACTATCAGACGTTGGGAGTAAAATCAACCACAAAGGAGTGCTTTCACGCCTCTTACGAGAATGCGATGGCGGTCATCAACGACCTGAAAGTCAAGTTCGGAGGAAGCGAGCTTTTCGGACACGAAAAGGACGAATCCTTCCACAGTTCAATCGGTCAGATATACCAGACTTGGGATGGAGTTGACCTATACCCGTCAGTGGAGGAGAAAGCGGCTATGCTGTTGTATCTTGTTGTCAAGAATCATTCATTCTCCGATGGCAACAAACGCATTGCCGCCACACTGTTCCTCTGGTTTATGGAAAACAACAGGATCCTTTATGCTCCGGATGGACACAAACGTATCGCTGACAATGCCTTGGTAGCATTGACTTTGATGATCGCTGAAAGCAAGACAGATGAAATGGATACGATGGTAAAGGTTGTTGTAAACTTGATCAATGGCGACAACAAGTAAAATGAATATTCAGAGGGGAATATTACCAGATGCGGACCCTGTCCTCTGGTTTGACGTAGAGGGAGTCGGTCGGCTGGATGCCGAAGGCGTCGTAGGCGACATTCAAACCACCGTGATCGGCGATGTCTTTGATCAATCCAGCGAGAGCCTTAACATTCTCGTCGCTGACTTTTGTCACGGTTCCCCACATAGGGTACTCAAGCGGCTGGGGGTTCAAGTCGGCCCAATGACCGGTCGCGTATTTGGCGAAGTCGTCTCCAGGACGCGCAGTGGTGTCCATGTAGGCGTAATTGATTCCGGCGGTCTTGACCGGTTGGTTGCAGCAGGCTGACGCGATGGCCAGACAGCCGCAAAGTAGCAAAAATGACTTTTTCATATTCATTGATGCAATTTGAATTTTCCAGACGCAAAGATACGGCGGAAAAGTTATTCCTCATCTATGAATATGTGGACAATGGTAGTTGATAATACTTTGAATATTAATTAAATCAGTATGGGCAAGGTGGACATCCGAAATCAGATAACCTACTTCCTGCGTCTGAAATAAAGGATATAGAACACAACCAGAGACACAACAAACGTAGCAAGTCCGATGGCGCGGTTCCAAGAGTCAGGCAGCCCGAGCCCGATCTTTGCCACGCAGATGTAGGTCGTGCAGACAGCCGTCATAAACGCCGCCGGAATCATCGTGATCAGATAAGTCAGCCCCTTCATGAACTTCACCAGATAAGCAGTCGCGGTCCACAACATAAACACGGCAAGAGTCTGGTTCGCCCATCCGAAATACCTCCAGATGACATTGAACCCGTTCTCATCGGCGATGTTGTACCAAAGCAACACCCCAGCGATCAAAAACAGCGGAATGCTGATCATAAGCCGGTTGGCGACCGGTTTCTGATTCAGATGCAGGAAATCCGCCACGATCAGGCGTGCGCTTCTGAACGCTGTGTCCCCGCTCGTGATAGGAGCGGCGACCACACCAAGGATGGCCAGAATGCCACCTAAAACGCCAAGCCAACCTTTGGAAACCTTGACAACCACATCCGGAGCCGCGGCGGAAACAGTCGCACCGACCTCAGCGGCACCACCATCAAAGAAGAACCACGATGAAACGGTCGCCCAGATCAACGCCACAATGCCCTCAGTGATCATCGCGCCGTAAAACACCGGCCTGCCAAGTCGCTCGTCAGTCAGGCACCTGGCCATCATCGGACTCTGCGTGGCGTGGAAACCGCTCACCGCGCCACAAGCGATGGTGATGAAAAGGCACGGGAATATCGGCTGGCCGCTCAGAAGCCCCTTCGACTCACCTAGATTGCCAAGCCCGTCCCAAAGCTCCGGAAGCGAAGGCCATTTGACAAACAGGCAGACCATCAGAGCCAAAGCCATAAAAATCAGCGCGAAAGCGAAAACCGGATATATCCGTCCGATGATCTTGTCGATCGGCATCAGCGTGGCAAGAAGATAATAAAGGAATATCACCCCGACCCATATCATAATCGATATGCGGCCTCCATCCCCCGCGATGTCTCCGAGAATCAACGCAGGGCTGAACACGAACACCGTTCCCACAAGCATCAGCACAATGATGGAGAACGCCAGAATGAAAGTCTTTGTGCCTTTCCCGAGATATTCCCCGACCAGGTCAGGCAGTCCCGCTCCCCCGTTCCTTATGGAGAGCATTCCGGTCATATAGTCGTGCACTGCACCGGCGAAAATGCAGCCCAGAACAATCCACAGGTAGGCTGACGGTCCGAACTTGGCTCCCATAATGGCACCGAAGATAGGTCCCGTTCCCGCGATATTCAGAAACTGGATCATATAGACCTTCCACGCCGGCATTGGAATATAATCCACCCCGTCCGCCTTGGTGATGGCTGGTGTCTTACGGGTCGGATCCGCCCCGAACCTCCGCTCCACGAACTTACCATAAAGAATATACCCGATCACAAGGGCCGCGAGACTGATCAAAAAAGAAAACATAATCCCAGTTATTAGTGACTTTCAATAGTTGCCACAAATTTACACAATAAAACGAATATGCCGTATCAATATATTCATGAAATTTTCTTTCCGTCAATATGTCAGCCTTCCGGAAGTAGCCTGATTTTTGAATTATTCGCACCGTGACTTTTAATGAATATTATATTATGAAATTCGTGGAATATCCTGAAGATAAGAAGACTGACTCTCCAAAGGAGACGGAAGGGCAGACCCGTGGAGGATGGTTTCCAAACGGGAACATATTCTGGACTATGGTGCTGATGTTCGCCTTTCTGGCATTGATCAACACATTCCTGTTTCCGGGAAGCAGGGGCAGCAGCGTGGTCGAGACTGACTATGGGACGTTCATCTCCGACGTGGATAAAGGTTTGGTCTATGACGTTGTGATTGATGGAGATAAGGTGTTATATTCAAAGAGTGCTCCGCTCACATATCAGGAAAAACTCAAAGGGCAGAGAGACACGACCTATGTCACCGGCGCGGTCACGGATCCGGATTTCGTGAGCCGCCTGTCAACGGCCCCGAGTCCCAACAAGGACGGCAAGATCCGTTTTGTGAAGAAACTCAACCGCGAACGCTCCCCTCTTTTGGATTTCATCCTTTGGTGGGTGCTTCCGGGTATGCTGATGTACTGGCTTCTGAGCTCGGCTATGAGGCGTGTCGGCAGCAATATGGCCAAAGGTGGCGGAATGGGTAATTTTATGCAGTTCGGACAAAGTGGCGCTAAAGTCTATGCCGAGAATGACATAAAGACACGTTTCTCGGATGTCGCCGGGCAGGACGAGGCCAAGGACGGGCTTATGGAAGTCGTGGATTTCTTGCACAATCCCGCAAAATATAACGAGGTCGGTGCCCACTTGCCTAAAGGGGTCCTTCTGGTCGGGCCTCCGGGAACCGGCAAGACATTGATCGCAAGGGCCGTGGCCGGAGAAGCCGGTGTTCCGTTCTTCTCGATGTCCGGATCAGAGTTCGTCCAGATGTTCGTGGGAATGGGCGCCGCGAAGGTTCGTGACCTGTTCAGCCAGGCACAGGCAAAGGCTCCGTGCATCGTCTTTATCGATGAGATCGACGCTATCGGAAAGAGCCGTGAGAACAACATCGGAGGCGGCAACGATGAGCGTGAGCAGACTCTTAACCAATTGCTTACGGAGATGGACGGCTTTGACGGGGACAAGGGTGTGATCATCCTTGCCGCGACCAACAGGCCGGACAGTCTGGACAAGGCTCTTCTCCGTCCGGGACGCTTCGACAGGCGTGTCCAGATGGAACTTCCTGACCTGCAAGGCAGAAAGGCAATCCTTCAGGTTCATCTGAAGAATATCAAGCACGAAGACATAGATCTGGATCTCATCGGACGCGCGACTGCCGGCTCTTCGGGAGCGGAACTGGCGAACATCGTCAACGAGGCCGCTTTGAGAGCTGTGCGTCTCGGCAAGAAAGCCGCCACGACCGAAGATCTTGAGGAAAGTGTCGAGGTCGTTATGGCCGGCGAGCAGAGAAAGAACGCCGTTATCTCAGCCGAGGAGAAAAAGATCATCGCCTACCACGAGATCGGACACGCTATGGTGGCCGCCGCGCAGAGCAATTCCGCCCCGGTTCAGAAAATCACGATCATTCCGAGAACTTCCGGAGCGCTCGGCTACACGATGCAGGTGGACGAGGGCGAGAAGTTCCTCTACAGCAAGGAATATCTTCTTAACCGTCTCGCCACCCTGACCGGTGGACGTGTCGCGGAGGAGATCATATGCCACACCTGCACGACCGGAGCGTCGAACGACATCGAAAAGGCCACACAGATGGCCAGGGCTATGATCACGACCTACGGAATGAGCGACAAGTACGGAATGATGGCCCTTGAGACCAAAGGCAACTCCTACCTTGGCGGATCATCTCAGTTGGCCTGCTCGGACGAGACTGCCGCTGACATCGACACCGAAGTCCGCGAGATGATCGCCGCCGCCAAGAAAAAAGCCACCGACATCATCACCGCCAACATCGACAAGATGCACAAAAGCGCGCGGTACCTCCTCGAAAAAGAGACCATCACCGGTGAAGAGTTTATGAATATCTTCAACGGAGCGTAGTCCCTGGCATTTAATGCGCGGATTCGACTGCAAACACGACAGATTATCAGTCCAGAAGCAGGAATCCGGCCCAGTAGTAAGGATCCGGATAACGCTGCCGTACGGTTTGGCGGGCTTTACGGAATGCATCATGGATGTCGCAGCCGTTGCGTACTACAGCCTTGTAGAACTCAGCCATAAAAAGCGAGGAAGCTACGTCGCTGGCCTCACCGACGTTGACAAGAAGGTAGCGGACACCAGCTTTCCTGAACGCCCTCTGGAGGCCATAGATTCCTTCCGGAGTCGCATGACCGAGGCCAGTCTCGCAAGCCGAGAGGCTGACAATGGTTGTTCCGCTCAGATCCATGGCGGCGATGTCGGCTGCGGTCAACTTCTCTCCACCAGCCATGATAAGGCCAGACATATTCATCGACAATCTGTAAGCGTCTGATTTGCTTTCGCTTCCGGTTGGCTCGCAATAGAAGCCGTGCGTCGCTATGTGGATCAGGTCCGGGGATTCTCCGCCAAGGGAAAGGAATGCTTCCACCGTACCCTCCGGACCGGAATTTTCATGAACAATGGCTTTCCTCTTCAATGCCTTGGCTATGTTCCCGAGTTCTGTTGCGGTCGCGGTCAGCGGTGCATATTCATTACCATACTCCAGATTTCCGAAGAGGTATGCGGAGAGCCGTTTCTTGTGGTTGATGTCTTTATCGTTGATGCCCACAATGTCCCTTGCGGAAGACAATCTGACAATATTGTAAGCCTCCCCGAACAGTTGCCCATCGGTCAGCGCCACAGCCTCGACTGGAATCATGTGGAATGCACCAGAAGGAACGAGGAACACATTGCCACCATGCTGAAGTTTTGATGAAAGCGATGCCAGGAAAGTCTTTACAACGCCGTTCGCCAGAGCTTCGAAACCATAGCGCAAAGAGTCCTGCGGACTTTCAACACAAAGACGCACCAGTTCCGGATGCGGTGCCTCTTTTCTGACGATGTAGGCATAATAAGCGTGCGATCCGTCATCGGATTTAAAATCCGCCATGTCCACGATGATATCGTGGTTCCCTAGAGCTGACCGGACAGCATTGGCGTCAATGTCAAGGAAGGTGCCGACATTTCCGTAGGCGGCACATTGACGTGCGAGCTTCGCATCAGTCAGCAGAAGCTGCCGGCTGGCCTCCTTGGCTGCGTCGGAATCAGAACCGAACCGGGATTCCATGGCGGCGAGTGTCCTTTGCGTATTCATAACTTTGCCGTAAAGAGCCATGTCCTCTGAAGAACCCTTGCTTTTGATGATGTCGTAAGAGCTTCGTTCTGAGGCAAGCAGGAGACCTTTTGATAATAGCAAAGCTTCCCATGCATTCTCGGTGAATTCATCAGATGTGTGTCCGGCCTTGAACCCGTAAGCGGTCATCCTGAACGTCACATCAAGGAAATTGTCGAGGTACGACTCTCTGGTCTCCGAAGGCAGGAAACGCAGCCTTTCGGCAATCTTTCTCGTCATCCTCTCCTTGACCTCAAGCAGGTTACGACTCCCCTCTTCAAGTCTTCCTGAATATGCACGGATGTTCGCCAGATAATTCAGCGCCGTGATTGTCACATCAGCGTCATCTCCATAGACTTTCCTGCATCCTTGATAGTATCTTGAATATTCCGCCTCACTCTCATCCAACCTTTTCGCGTTATACAACGCAGAGGCTTTCAATGATCCAAGCCACAATCTTTCTCTGTCTGAACCCACAGAGGCCATAGCCGAATCCGCCTTTTCGTAGTACCTCACGGCCTCGTCCCATTTTCCGAACCGTCCGTGAAGCATGCCGACCAATTGCAGGTGGCGGCCTTCCATCATCGGATCGACACTTGGTTTACCTCCATTGTTCATGATGGAGTCAACGTATGACAAGGCCTTTGTTGTGTCTCGAAGAGCCTGATAGACCTCGGCGACATGGAAATATTCCATCCCGACATCCGAACCGCTGTCCTTTTCCCTGATTGATAGCATCTTCCGGCTGATGTCCATGGCCTCGGAGTATTTTTGTGTGGCCAGACACAACGGGCGGAGTCTGTTCAGGATCGCATACATCTTTGTGTCACGTCCTTGGGTGTCACTTGATGTTTCCAACAGCCCGATCGCATCATGGCACAAAGAAATCGCCTCGGAAGTGTGACCGGCCTTGACCGCATTGTCAATCTGAAGTTCCAGGCACATCAGCCGGACTCCTTTATCCGATGTCGCACTCATCAAAGAATCCACTTTGATGGACAATGCCGGAATCTTGTCCACAATGCCGTACTTGCTGAAGAGTCTGAACCTGTTTTTCAGAATGTCGGCAAGTTCTTCATCCATTCCTATGTCCAATTTCTTCTCAGCCTCGTCCAGACTGGCCAAAGCCCTGTCTATGTCGCCTTTATAGTCTTTGAGAAAAGACAACTCTGTCAGCGAAGCGACAGCCCAAGATCGTTCCCCGGCCTTGTTGTACCATTCCAATGAGGTTTCCAGATCCTTTTCGGCCTTGTCAAAATCACTGACCTCCATGTCATCCGCCGTCTGGTGGTACCAACTGAGGCCTATGTAGCGGCAAAGCGTCACGGTCAAGGCGGAATCAGCGTATGGCAACGCCTCAAGAAAACACTGACGACCTTTCAGATAGCCTTTGTCGGCATCATTAAACACGGCCACACCGGCTTTCATGCGTTCACGGGCGTAGGCCAGAGAATCGACGCGCTGTTCCTGCGCAGACATCCACAGCATTGCGGACAGCAGAAGCAAGGCTATTGATAGAATACGTTTATTCATTGGTGTTCAATATTTTATTCTCCAATTCATCAAGTCTTGACAGGAGATCCTTGACGAGGACCCTTGAATATTCAATCTCATCCTTAGATGGCTTCGGCTCAACCGAATGGAACGCTTCAATCGTGTCTGTCCCGATCGCTTGGCGGGTTTCTATGATCCGCTCGTGTGCCTCGGCTGTGTCACCGGCTTGGATGAGCGAGTCAATCATCTCAAGGGCCGCGTCGTATGACACGCCACCTCTGAGCACGGGTTCTTTCAAGGCCGACCCGGAAGGGTTTCCCAAGAATAGGAACACTCCGAACGCAATGCATGCCGCAAAGGCCAGTGATGCCACCAAAATTCTGGCGCGCTTCTTTTTCCTTGAATATTCAACCTCCCATCCGGCCATTGCCTCACGCTTTTGGGCGATGTCCCTGACCGCATCGGTGACCCCGTCCGTCAGGGCGTCCTTAGGTGTGTCATCTATCTCTTTCATATTCATTAGATTTATTGTTTGGGATATTCAGAAACCTTGATCCCGGCATCTGAGAATTTGTTCAGTATCCGTGCCCGCAGGATCGCCATGCACTTGGCTTTCGCGCTTTTGACTCCGTTATATGTTGTGCTTTCAGGACGTTCCGCCTGAATTTCCTCCAACGTCATGTCGTGGTAATAGAACATGGTCAGAATCTCCCGGCAACGAGGAGCGAGCATCATGACCGACTGCTTGATGATCATCTTCCGCATGGTGTCCCTGTCGTCGGCCCACCAAAGGACACTCTCGTCATCAAGTTCCCCGATGACCTCAAGAATCCTCCCTTTAGACCGCAAAACCTCATGGTACAGATTCTTCGCGATACGCAGGAAATAGCCGCCCAAGTCGGGAACCTCCGTCGCCTTTCCGCCACGTCTGGTCGCATAAACCTTACCGTCATCTATGAATATCTGTCCGTTCCCGATCTTCTCCCACAGAATCACGAACGCATCCTGAAACAAGTCATTTCTCTCCGCTTCCGCAAGGTGTTCAAAATGAGCGGCGTGTCTGTCAAAGCGATCACGACATTGCGTGTAGAGGTGCTTCTGAGCCTCCTCCTTCCCAGCCAGAACGCCTTTGACGCATCTGCAATCGGAATATTTCCTCAATGGCCAAGTCATTATCTTTTGAATATTTCCGAAAATCGCCGTATGTCCATCTCGCCTGTCAAGACTGGCGATTGCGGGTACCGCCCTTTCACGTCATTTCTTTGGTAGTAAGCGTCAAGCGTCCGCACCAAGGTCTCGTTGTCCAATCCCCTCATCTTTGGCCAAAGTGTGTGGAGCGCCAGAGTGAGCTTGCCGTGTCCGTCCGGATGCTCCTGGTTGAGCTGGTAGTCAAGGCATGAACAGAGAGTCAGCCACTTTTCCGGCAGCTGCTTCCTTTTGTTCGCCCGATGCTTCCCGGGAATGACGAAGTTGTCGTACACACCCCTCACCACGTCGGCGCTTTTGCCAGACTTCCGTGTCGAGTCTCCCGCATGGCACGCATCCACCACCACCGCGATCAATCCGCTCTCCCCTACCTTTTTACGAATATTCATGAGCAGCACCCCGATCTCGTCATCGCATAGGTGCTTCTCACCTTGATCCTTGCCGCAGTACTTCCTGTAAGCGTCGTATGGAATCCACGACTCGTCCCAGCCGTCCTCCTCATCGCCGTCGATGTCCGTCATCCGCTGCCCATGCCCAGAGAAATGAATATACACGGTGTCGCCTTCGGCGCATCTTTCCGCCAATGCCTTGAACTCCTTTACAATGGCTGATTTGGTGGCTTCTTTTTGTGTCAGTGTCGCGATGTCGTGGAAAATGTTTAGTTTCAGCATGTCCACAACCAGCTTGACATCCTTGTCCCCATTGATCCTGATCCACTCCGGATCTTCGTAAGTCCCGACGCCTATGACCAACGCCCGCCTCGTCCCGGCAAGGGAAGACAGGCATAATGTCAATAACAACAGTGTCAAGGTTATTCTATTGCAAAGCATTAGATTGGATTACAGTAAATTCAAACAAGTTTTCACCACATTCTAAATCTTCATCGGTCGCTGAGCCCGCCGAAGCGCCGGTTCAGTTCTTTCCGTTCAGGTCGCCGAGCCTGTCGAAGCGCCAACATTGCAAAGGTAACATTTTTATCCGATTCTCTTCCCATGATTCGAAGACAGATAACATTCCCGGAACTGATTTATCGCCCGATGCCTGATGTTATAGACATTCGAGACATTGGTGTGCCAAAGCTCCGCTACCTCCTTGACCTCGTAGCCACGTAGAACCAGCAGATTAACCGCCTCCGCATACCGATGGTTAGGCATGGCCTCCAGCACCATGCGTACGTCAACCCTGTCCACCACCCCCTTTGATGGATAACAAGGACATTCCTCCGGACACTCTCCCGGCAAAGAAGAAAACCACTTCCTGTGCCCCAGGAAGAACCTCCAAGCCACCGTTGACAGCCAAGTCCTCAACGAGCACCCGTTCCGCGCGTCGAAAGTCCTAATCCTCCGCCAATCATCCTGAGCCAAAAAGAGATAAAGCTCGCTGACCATCTCGTCATATTCAACACGTCCGTTGAACACCCTGCGTCGGATTGTCTCCAACATTCCTCTGAGTTCCCCATAAAAGTACCCCACGATGATCTCCTCATCGTAAAAATCTGACAGTTTCATAAGAGTAAAATTACTTTGTTCACTCCCTTATGAAATTTCAGCCGGTTTGTAACCCAACAATCCGCAAAAATTTTCAGGAATATCCCCGTTCCTTTAGTCATTGTTAACATCTTCTTCCTGTCACCAGGCTTTTGTACACAGGACGCCATTTCTTGTACTAAACAGCCGCACGGCATCGCTTGGTACACCAGAGGGCGCTCCCTATTCCTGTACCAACCGCCAATTACCGCATCATTGGTACGCCCAAAGTCCTTTCCCTGTACCAAAGCCACTCTTCGGTGTCACTTGTCCACGGAATGCCATTTTCGCCGGACAAAACAGCTCTTAATCAAGCTTTATCCACCAGAAGGCATATTTGGCCGGAAAAAAATGTCATGTAACGGCCAATCAACACATAATTCCCATTTTATACTTGCTAATCAGATAATTCTTTTTACCTTTGCGATTGGATTTTCATGGCAAGGAGAGGCAAGCTCCGAGCTGATAGAATAACAGGGTTTGAATTAATGTTCTGCCCTGTTTTTTTAGTATCACGGACGAAGTAGTCTTCATGAAGCCGCTTCCAGCTTTCCAACTTGCTATTTCATATCAAGAAGATATCGAGATTGTATTATGTATCTATTTGATTGATAGATGAAACAATATTACCATATTTGTCGCAAAACAGGGATTTTATGCAGTTGAAGAATAGCAAGTGAACCATTGAAACTGTCATCGAGAAAGAAGTCAATGTCATCAAAAGGTGGCAAACGGCATTGATATGGATAGGATTTGCGACTCTTGTCTTTATATTTGGACAGTTTATGTTTGTTCTGATTTTCAGAACCCCATGATAGTCACACTGTATTGGGACAATCGGCGCACTTCTGTCTCTTCTTGTCACATATGTTCTGTCGCCATTCATTTTTACAAACCGGTTGGTAGTCACTCTTTTCTGTCGCCTTGCTGAACCACCTACGAGCATCTTCCCGTCCTTTGAAATAGGATTGGAAGAGTCTCACCCTATCATCAAGCGATAAGTTTATTGCGGGAACAGACAAACAGGAATATGGGTTGTCTCTTATTTGCTCAAGCATATCCCCCGCATAATAGATGCCATGAGAGCGGAGCAATGCTTTTAATGACTCATTCTCTTTCAGAATCTCATCATACCGAATAAGCAGTTGATTATAATTCTTTTGAATATCATTCATTGAACACTATCACCATTATCTGCATCGTAAAGTTCTTTATAATTTTGTGTTACCAACTTTTCGCTTGATAACTATAGAATTATAAACTTTTTGAATTAAAAGTATCAGCCTCTCCATGACTCACATAGCCAAGTTGGTTCGAAACACAGTGAGTATTTCCTATCACTTTATCTATGTTTTGATGGGGATGACCATATATCCAATAGTTTATGCGACTATAAGCGATGAAGTTTCCAAGTTCTGCAGTGAAGGCTCCGTTTATCGGACTTCCTATGAAATCAGGTGATACCAACTCATACGATGGTACATGATGGGTTGCCACCACGATGTGTTGAGCATGACTTTCGGCAACTGCTCTTTCGATGAAAGTACGGCATTTCTCGTGCTCTTGATTAAATCGCTCACTATTTATCACACCACCACCAACCTTAATACGATAGAAGTCATTAACCATACGCTCTGTTGCAAAAGCATCCTTAGGTTCAATATGCCCCCAAAGTGTTGAGACGATAAGGTCTGTATCTTCCGATAGATGAACTACTGCATTATAATAACATTTCACATTAGGACGTATGCCCAAACACCAACCTTCATAGAGCTGTCCGAGGTCATATCCTTTGTAAAACTCATGATTGCCAGGTATTACTATCACTTGCTTATAATTCTTCGAAGCCCAATCCCAGAAAGGATGTTTGAGAAAACTTTCATCCCCCAAATAGCTAGTATCACCTGCCAACATCAATATGTCAGCTACAGGTTGAATCGGATTATTCTCCAAGTAGCGAGTATTCTCTATAAACTCCAAATGTAAATCTGAAGCATATTGTATCTTTACCATAACTACAACATTGATTTCTTAAGTTGTTCGACAATTTGTTGACTCGTCACATTGCCAAGTCCTGCCGACTTGATGAAATCGGCATTGGGCAATTCCTGCATGATGGCAGTACAAAAACTACCAACATCTGCTTTTAAAGTTTCAGGCAATTCATATCTGTTTGTTGGAGTAAGCATCGCTGCGAGACGAAAGACATCTTTCTTGTGCTTTGCTATATGCTTGCTATCCACGCTCTCGCCCTTGGCTTTTCTTTGACTCAAATCCAAGAAAGCTTTACTCTTCAAGCAGATAAGACTCTCTATGTTGGCTATATGCACATCATCTTCTTGCAAGCTATGTTCTATCGTAAAACGATAATAGTCATCATCCATGAGTATCGCCGATAAACTTGAAAGATCCTCATCTACAGGAATCGGTGTAATACGAGCTTCCTCCGGAAAATTCATCAAGCCAAGACTACGGGAGAAGAGTTCAACTTGATATGGAAAATCAAGATTGGATGGCTTCATGAAGCGAAAATATTCATGTTTTGGTTCAACATTTTCATTTATTCCCTTGTTACGTCGTTCATAATTGCCACTTTTCACGAATTCCCAGAATTTAAGGACAAACTCAACAGACAAAGCCTCGACTATCAAGATGATGTCTATATCCTTAGTCGCGCGAGGCACTTGGGCATACAAATCCTCATGGATTTCACATGCCGTACCGCCGATTATAACATAGTTGTCCTCAAAACCTTTGAAGAAGCGCTTGAATGTGCCTATTCCTCTTACCATGACATTTCATTTATTAATCGTTCCAACTCAATTTGTATTCGTTCGTCTTCATTATTTATCAATGAAAGATAAAGCGATAATCTATCAACCGCTCCAGACACGCTAAACATTCGCGGATTATACTTCCATACTTGTATTTCGTTCTGTCCAAACTGTTTATCTGTTGGAATATTCAAAACTTTTAAGTCTTTTTTAGAGATGGCGCAACACTGCTTTGGTTCTTCATTGAGCATAGTATAGGAAGCCAAGGCATTAACTCCACTTATCATTTGTCCTTCAAGTGGTGCATCCGTATAATAAATTTGCTCAATTGGAGAAACCAACATCGGCAATGCTTTGTCCCAAAGTTCCCTGCCACTTAACTCAATCTGTACAGTCTTGGTCTTTACTCCCTCCTGCTTAATTAGGTCTTTGGTGACAAGCCACCTTAACGCCCGATTGATTGAAGCGTATGATACCGAGAGCTTATCCGCAAGTTCATAGCTGGTCTTTCCCGATATGGATTCCACTTCCAAATGGTAAAGCAACAGGCATTGCGTCATCGGTGTAATGGAATCTTTAATGTCACCATCAATTACTTTGTCATTCTTCAAATCAAGCAAAAGTGATGGAATAAACATCTGTTTGTCAGGAATTACGAAATTCACTTTTTGAGCAATCAACCTACCCACATTATAAGAATGCAGATGCTTAGGCACAAGAACCGTTATTATCCCTGTTCTCTTTTGAATGATATCCAATTGTTTCTTCGTCATAACAGGTGTTATCATGTCAGCATCTTCAATATAGACAAAAATGAGATTCTTTCCCAATATTTGCCCATGGTACAACTTAAAGTTACCAACAATGGACATCGGTAATAAATCCAGCACGCTTTTGCATACTGGTTTCGCTACAACATCTTCATTTATAACTGCACCTATATAGGTAGTCATTCTTTTTATATACTCATTGTTATTGCACATAATCATATAATAAAGATTACGTGCAAAAATAGTGATTATATTTTGAATATCAATAAGTAAAATTCAATAATAAGATTTATAAGGGATAATTATTCGGAGCGTATGAACATCTCATTGTCTCCGGCATCTGTGCTTTACCGGCGCTCATGTCCACTCAAATGCGGATTTCGGTGGACAAACCGATAATGAATCAAGTTTTGTCCACCGAAAGATATGTTTGGCCGGAGAAAACTCACTCTTGGGTGAGTAGATTGATGTGCTTTTCAGGAGACACAACTGACAGTTGTATAATTCTGATATTGTTATTAACATTCGCAAATGTCATAGATTTCTTATCAGAGATTCAACAACGGCAAGGAGGTCGATTTATGAAACAGAAAACACTTGAGTTCTTGACGAATAACCAGAGCGAAACTCCGTCAATGTGGCGCGAGGAAGCTCAATGGAGACGTGTCAACTGGGCATGGTTACATCATTCACAAAGATTGCGGTAAAGGTATTATTGCGTATGAAGCTTTTGGGACTGATGCAGAAAGCCTTGGCGGAGCGTATGAACTGCACACAGCAATACATCTCGAAGATTCTGAAAGGGAAGGAGAATATGTCTCTCGACACACTCTCCAAACTAGAGAAAGCGTTAGGTATCACCTTGATTCTTGATGAGGAATATGAGAATCTGCCAATAGGCATGGTGGCGGAAGACATGCCGCCATATTCTAGATGACTGATGCGGTATTTGGACAGTCATGCGCAGTATGTTGTAGGTTTTCGCTATGTCAAACGACAAAGATGGTCAAAATGCTTGCGTGAGCATTTACCATTCTCGGTTACACTACCATCTTCATGTATGGCTAAAAATCCGACATTTTCGCCCTGTCGAAAGAATGCACCAATAAAGAAATATTCTTTTGGTGGTAATGGACCGGGACCAGGCCAACAACATTCTCTGAAATTGGATATCTCATCATATAAGAAATCAACCATAACGTTTCCATCGCCATCAACTATCCCATATAATGCCTTATCCGCGGATTTGACAATTCTATACTCTTGCATTGCCGCGATGATTGATTCGCTGTAATCGTTTCTAAAGTTATTACAATAATTGATTGCAGAGGGTTTATAAATTGACTGCGTGGGAATGGCATCAGAAGAAGCTTGCCGCTTGGATTTTTTTGATTGAATATACACAAAGTATGCTAGTATAGCCGCAACTAAAGTGGCTATAATAATGCTCCAAAATTCAGTTCCTATTGAAGGTCTTATTAGATCACTCTTATCTGGAATATAGTTTATGAAATAAATAACAGTAGTCTCAACTATTAGAGAACTCCACAGGACCACGTTTTGAACACCTACGTTATGTTTTTTATCTATAACCATCATTCCGACAACTATGCCTATGAGCCAGCATAATATAACAGACCACCAAACAGGATAAGAATAATTGTCAAGGAAGAAAGTTATACACCAAAATGCGGGATATAAACAATGTATTCCTATAGCCGTGAGTAGAGATAAATATAATAAACACCCATGCTCATCTTCTTCTGCCTGATCTTCAGACTTATTCCAAACCACATCTTTCCCTTCGAGAATATCGTTTGCAAAGTCTTTGATTATTTCGGCTGTCGGTCTATCCCATGTGTTATTCATCAGGCATGAATGTACAAGTGATTTAAGGTTATCCGACCAGTTACTTGACATTTCAGGGCTGGCAGCACCATAAAGAACCATAATTCCACCTTGACCGCAAAAAGGCAATTCTCCTTCTACGATTTCGAAAATGGTTGCACCCAATGCCCAAATGTCAGTCGCCTTGACAGCATTGGGGTGTGGCGTAAACATTTCCGGTCCCATATAAGCAATCGTTCCAGATGAATTGTCGGCATCATTGTTACGTTTGGAATTCTTGCGCAAGGTACTTTTCATCTTAAGACTTATACCGAAATCTGAAATCAAGAAATTGCCCTTGAATCAGCTAAAATATTATCCGGCTTTATGTCCCGATGAACAATGTCTTGACTATGAAGGTATTCTAAACCAGCCGCAGTGTCTCGAATGAATCGCCATATCGCCTTCTCATCCTTAGTCCCGATTAACCCGGACGCGGAATTTGGACAATACGGCATAACAAGGTATGGATGATTGTCGCTAATATCAAAATAGTTGGTGTGCAGAAGATTAGGATGATTAAGTGAATATGTGAGCAAAAACTCCTCCTTAAATTCTTGAACACCATTCTCATCCAAGGCGATGTAAATCTTAATGGCCACATCAATGCCGGTCGTGAGATCCTTTGCAAGCCATACCTCGCCAAAACTACCTCTTCCTATTGGACGCAAAAGTTGGTATCGGTCGTTTAGTATTTCGTTCGCTGTCATGTTTTATGATTTATAATGCGTTATTCAAAACGGCTCGAAGGCAATTATTAGAAAATAAAGAAGACATGTTATCAAAATAGCCACATAAATAATAGATCGTATATCAATGTGCTTCAATCGAGGCTGCGTTCTCTTAACACCATTCATGACAAACTTGCAGTATTCAGCGAGGTCTTTTGCTGTTGGTCTATCCCAAGTCTCTTTGGCAAGGCATAGTCTCATGACTTCATTAAGGCTGCTTGACCATTTTGTGCTGTCGAGTTCGGGTATTTCAGCACCGGCGTTCAGCATACATCCGCCTTGACCACAGAACGGTAACTCTCCTGTGGCCATTTCATAGATTGCGACACCCAACGCCCACACATCGGTTGCTTTCACTGCCGTAGGTTTCGATGTGAACAATTCCGGAGCCATGTATGCTATTGTCCCGGAGAAGCCATCATTTTGACGCATGGAAGCCTGACGCAAGGTCGAACGCATCTTTGTGCTCAATCCAAAATCAGAAATGACATAGTCACCTCGCTCATCCTGCAGGATGTTCTCAGGCTTGATGTCACGGTGGATCACATCATTATCGTGGAGATAAGCCAGTCCACTCGCAACATCCCTGATGAAACGCCAGAGTTCGTGTTCCGTTATTCCACCAACCAAATCATCAGCCGACTTCGGACAGTATTGCATCACCAAGTAAGGGTTGTCCCCCACCGTGTCGAAATAGTCCGGACGCAGGAGGTTTGGGTGATGCAGTTTGTACACATTTTTGAATTCTTCCTTGAATTCAGTGATTCCCTTACCGTCCAAAGCCGCATACACTTTCACCGCAACCGTTATGTCAAGTTGCAGATCCTTCGCCATCCATACCTCACCGAAACTTCCCCTTCCTATCGGGCTTATGAGTTGGTACCGGCTGTTTAGTATTTCATTCTCTGTCATTGTATGCTTACAATTTCTTCTCTTTACTGTAATTAACAACCTTGTTTGAGCAAGGATTAATCTGCATCTGAGTCTTTATTGTGGCAGGCATAACTTTAGCGACACTTATCCTTGAAACCATTTGCTTTATTCCTATAATACTATCGCTAATAGGGACATTATATTCTTCAGCATGTTTTTCAATTTCTGCGCATTTGCTTTCGATTTTCTGCCAATCAAACGCAGAAAGGTTCTTTTGATGTCTATCTATTATCTTTCTGGCTTTGTCTATTCGCTGGTTTTGTCTTGCAATTAAAACATCAACTATCTTTTGTTCAAACTCGGTGATATTTGAATATGCGCAATCTACAATAACATTTCTTGAACCAAGTTTTGAACGCTTTACTTCGGCACAAATCGTATTTGTTGATGTTTTTTTTAACCCCAAAAGAATTATAGGCTTTCTCTTCGTATTCTTGATACAAATATTCCATTCGTGCATTGTATTCGTTCCAAATTCATCTCCAAATATGAAGACCACATAATCGCTCTTAAGTATTTTCTCATCAAAGGCCGATTGAATATTTTGTTGTGTATTCTGTGTGTTTATTAACCCAAGATCTGTCCAATCATCCAAATGTAATTCACCTAAAATATAATTCCTTTTACTTAAATTATATCGCAACTCTTTTCTGTCGTCTTTAACGTCGTCTGAAGAACAGAAAAAGAAATGAATCGTCTCTGGTTCTAACAATTCAATTACTTTTTGGAGATATTTTGCAGTTTTCACTGCTTCTTGTGATTGAATTAAAGCTATCATAATTATTGTAATTATATGAATTATACTGTAATACAAATATCTCAATGAAGATTATATTTAATATAAGGTAAGTGTCCTATGAAACAAGTAAACTCTTATCGATGTTTGTATTCGGCCTTGAATTCGGGATTACATTGCCTTTCAAAGTCGCATACACTTTTACCATAACTATGATGTATAGTCGCAGGTCGTTCGCCATCCATACCTCGCCAAAACTGCCTCTTCCTATTGGACGCAAAAGTTGGTATCGGTCCTTTAGTATTTCTTTCTCAGTCATGATTTATAAAACTGGTCACAATATGACTTGTTTATTTTCTTTGACACAACGAACAGAACATCCAGCTAAAGGATTAAAATAAGACGAGGAACCATAGCCATCGCTATTGAGAGATAAGTAACTGATAGAGCTACTGCTGCACTCTGATACTGTCGCCGACCATAAATAACCATAGCCACCAACATTACCAATTCCACCATCATAGTTAGATCGTTTGCCAGAAATAGGGTAACAGATAGACTTTGATGATCCAAATATTCCTGATAAATACATAGATTTACGTATGCATTTGCATGAAAACTTTTTTAATGAGGTCGCTTTTGACCATATACCATTGTCTCCTCCGTCAGGGACACGCCAACCGACAGGACATGGGTCATATATCGTCTTTGATGACTGCCATAGGGTGTTGTCAGTGCCCCAGTTAATATAGGACCAATCGTCATAGTCTTCTTTCTCAATTATGAAAATAGTAGGATGTGTGATGCGATACTCAATGGTGCTAGTGTTTGATGTGGATTCCTTTGGCAAAGGCCATAAGATAGTTGATTTAGCTTCCCTATTGCGCTTAATACTGGAAGAACCCAAAAACGGGTCTTTGCGTCCCCACTGATAAAGAAGTCCGAGGGCACGAACATCTCCAGGCGTGGCAGATGTAGCGCCAAGATTGCGATCCATCATTGTGCCAGCATCGTTGTAATAGACTTGTTCTTCCGGCATGTCAGTCAACCAAATGTGCCATGACCATAGGATTTTGCCATCGGCATCTTGGGCGGCAATAACGGCATTACCTTTACGTCCTGTTGCTTCAAATTCTATATAACCATCATCATAAGAAACATTGTACACAAGATCACCGACGGTTGGTGTCTCATCTGTTCCAAAACTTTCCCATAAGACTTCGCTGGCGACAACCGCACCGACAGATTCTGTACTGTTTCCTTTTACGGTCTTGAACTTGTATCTTCCAGAATTTGATACAATGTAACAATTTGCCGTGCCCGGTAAGGAAAGATTTGTCACATGATTAACATTTAACGACTCTTCGTTATTAAGGGATTGAGGTGTTTCATGCCCAAAGCTCTCCACAGCGGGATCATCATCTTTGTGAAATAACGATGCCAATATAGAACAACTAATAAGAAGCGTGGATAGACCACCTATAAGCATTTCAATAATAGTAAAGAGTGGCATCTTTGGTTTGGATACAAGTTTAGGTTTGTCATTGCCTTTCCACTGTGACCACGTTCTCTTATCAGCATTCATGACAAGTTTGCTATATTCAGCAATCTCTTCTGCTGTTGGTCTGTCCCATGGATCCTTGGCAAGGCATAGTCTCATGACTTCATTCAGGCTACTTGACCACGTTGCGGTGTCAAACTCAGGTATTTTAGCACCAGCGTTTAGCATACATCCGCCTTGACCACAGAATGGCAGCTCGCCTGTGGCCATTTCATAGATTGTGACGCCCAAGGCCCACACATCGGTTGCTTTCACTGCCGTTGGTTTGGATGTGAACAATTCCGGGGCCATGTATGCTATTGTCCCGGAGAAGCCATCGTTTTGACGCATGGATGCCTGACGCAAGGTCGAACGCATCTTTATGCTCAATCCAAAATCAGAAATGACATAGTCACCTCGCTCATCCTGAAGGATGTTCTCAGGTTTGATGTCTCGATGTATGACATCATTATCGTGAAGATAGGCCAGTCCACTTGCGACATCCCTGATGAAACGCCAGAGTTCGTGTTCTGTCATCTGTCCAACCAAATCATCAGCCGACTTCGGACAGTATGGCATCACCAAGTAAGGGTTATCCCCCACAGTGTCGAAATAGTCCGGGCGCAGTAGGTTTGGGTGATGCAGCTTGTACACATTCTTGAACTCGTCCCTGAATTCGGTGATGCCCTTACCATCCAAAGCCGCATACACTTTTACCGCAACCGTTATGTCAAGTCGCAGATCATTCGCCATCCAGACCTCGCCAAAACTTCCCCTTCCAATAGGGTTCATGAGTTGGTATCGGTTGTTTAGTATTTCATTCTCTGTCATGATCTATTGATTCACTCGTACTTTAATTAAATCAAATACACTACTCCATACAAACAGTTATTCTTACAGACAGTTAACATCACTCTTACTTACAAAGAACGCTGTCGTAAAGAATCCGCCACCTATTAACTTGGTAACACAAGATGAGACAACCTATTCCATACTACCGGATTAGTGACATTTTTGCCAAATGCGTTCGTTGGAGGTTTTCATCATGATAAACGACAAAGAATGCTAGGGTTACTTGCCTTTATTTAAAAGTTGCTCCAAGATTCGCTCTGATATTCGCCGACGTCGCTCCTCAATGGCTGCAGATTCCTCGAATACAATTGATGCCTTACGTAAATACATATTCCGCTTATAACCTTTTTCTGCATCATAACCATAAAGAGTTTCTTCCTGTGATGGTTTCCCGTAATGGATATATGATCTGATTTTAGAATAACCAAGCATAGTATGAGGAGGAATAATTACGTAAATTTCTTCTGGAATTGTCACATCCTTTCCAGAGGCCTTGTAATCGACAGAATATAATAACCAGTCTTCATTAGTGGTATTATAAAAATACGTACTATCACTGGATATCGTTTTAATACGCTCTTTCATCTCAACATCCAGATAAATATACACCGTTCCTCGTTTGATTTCCATTATCGAAAAATCATCACTTTCAAAACTTGTATTGTTCTCTACTATCTTATATACTTCTGTTTGTCTATTCTCTTGACACCTATTTAGACAACCAAATACTATAAAGCCCAATACCACTAAGGATATGATTGCTTTTACTACACTTCTTACATTCATGTTCACATTATATATTTAGTTATTTGAGTCCTCTTGAAAAAGTATAATAATTTGCAGTTTCTCCATCTAGCAAAAGTGCCCGTGGGGCAATTTTCTTTCAAAGACTGACTTTTTCAAGTGGATTAATTTATTGGAGATTTCTTGGTGCCTTAACTTCCTTAACCAAACATCTGAGTCATCATAGAATCTGATTTATCTTCAAGCAAATGATATCTAGAAACCAGTTCTTCTTTCAATACTGCACTAACATCATCGATAAATGTTCCTCTAAGGAGATAGTGAATAATGAATCCAAAAAAGACTTTTGCTGTTTTAGACATTTCACCATAAACTTTGACGATTGTTTTGCCTTGTCTTCGGCGTTGCTTAATCAGCACTCCTGCCCTAACATAAGCAGATTTACACAGGTTCTTCCTTCCATAATTGTTAGATATCTTATATTCAGGATATCTTTTTTGGAAAATTTCTTCTATCGTCGCATAGGTTAATGACGGCGAATACTCGAAAATGAATTTGTAGTTAAATTTTGAACTCATAATTTGTAGTTTTTTAAGTTTGATAATTCTATGCTGAAACGATGGCATACAGAATAGCGGCGGCGGTCGATATAATTGAGAATATTATTATCATAAAATTATTCTTCCGATTATCCTTTTTATTCTGTTCCTTCATTATGGCAACAAGTTCAGCACTTTTCGCCTTTGCATAATTAACCTCGGCACCCCGCTGCATACATAGTAGGCATTTATTATATGCCTCCTTGTATTGTCCATCCATAGTGAGTTGTTCTATCACTACTTTAATATTCTTAACATCACTTTCTGAACCGTTATCACCATCATTTGTTATAGGATTATTCCACACTACTTTTTTTCCTTCAAGGATGGCTTTAGCAAATGATTTAAGTTTTTCCGCAGTGGGTCTATCCCATGTATTCTTAAGCATACAAGAAAGAACAATAGCCTTAAGATTATCCGACCAAATACCAGAAATTTCAGGACTATCTGCCCCATGCAACACCATTACGCCGCCCTGTCCACAGTATGGTAATTCTCCAACAATAATCTCAAAGATTGTGGCTCCAAGCGCCCATATATCCGTTGCCTTGACAGCATTGGGATGATTAGAGAACATTTCGGGACCCATATAGCCAATGGTTCCAGATGCATCATCAGTGTCATTATCTCGTTTCGAATTTCTCCTCAAGGTACTTTTCATCTTTAGACTGATACCAAAGTCCGTAATCAAAAAATTGCCTTGAGGGTCAGACAAGATATTATCAGGCTTTATATCCCTGTGCACGATGTCTTGACTATGCAGATACTCAAGCCCGGCGGCAGTGTCTCGAATGAAATGCCATATTACTTGTTCATCAGTAGTACCAATCAAATCTGTTGCTGAGCCGGGGCAGTAGGGCATTACAAGATACGGCCGATTCTCATAGAGATCAAAATATGACGTATGCAGAATATTAGGATGATTCAATGCATATGCAGTAGAGTACTCGCTTTTGAACTCCTGAATTCCTTTGTCATCTAGCGAGATATAAATTTTAATCGCAACATTGTTGCCTATTTGTATGTCTTTAGCAAGCCAGACCTCACCGAAACTTCCCCTTCCTATCGGGCTTATGAGTTGGTACCGGCTGTTTAGTATTTCATTCTCTGTCATGATCCAATGCTCCTTTTGTACTACTCAATTAAATCAAATACTAAATGGTATAATATACTGTTATTCTTGGAGGCATATTATCCTTCCCTCAATTCGACAGTTAGTAGCTACCTAACGAATAAACGTAATCACTTTTAAGAGAGTCCAACCACGAAGAGCCAAACTCTACGAAAGAATGACTTCATTGATTCTGGTGTAGGCTTAGGTTTGCCTCTTCTTTTGTCACCGTTCATGACAAGTTTGCTATATTCAGCAAGTTCTTCCGCGGTCGGTCTGTCCCATGTATTCTTTGAAAGGCATCGGCGCATGACATCATTCAGGTTGCTTGACCACTTTGCGGTGTCAAGATTTGGAATTTCGGCACCGACATTCAACATACCTCCACCTTGCCCCATGAAAGGCAAATCATTAGTAGTCAGTTCATAAATCGAAACACCTAAAGACCAAATATCGCTTGCCTTCACAGCTATAGGCTCCTTGGAAAATCGTTCCGGTCCCATGTAAGCGACGGCTCCTGACAATGCGCTGTTGGATTGTTTGCGCAATGTAGAACGCATTCTCCTACTGATACCGAAATCAGTGATCAAGAAAGAATCATCATCGTCAATCAGGATATTCTCTGGTTTGATATCTTGATGAATGATCGGAGGCTCCTGAGCATGCAGGTATCTCAGACCATTTGCGACATCATGAATGAATTTCCATATTTGAGATTCAGTCGCGTTCCCCACAAGATCATCGGCTGAACCGTTGGAACAGTACTTCATAATCAAATATGGATGATTATTCCAGACACCATAGTGTTGAGTTGTCAGGAGATTTTCATGACTCAAACCATATGCGACCTTAAATTCATTCTTAAATTCGTTTTGGCCGTTTTGATCAAGTGATATGTATAATTTGATCGCTACATCGATACATAGTTCTGTATCTTCTGCCAGCCATACCTCACCAAAGCTACCCCTACCTTTATATTCCTTTAGTAAGTAGCGGCTGTCAATTACCATTTCTGATAAAAACTCATTGCTGTCCATTTCCATTTATTGAGGATGAATCAGATACAAGGCTTAATTCGGGGGGATTTGGTGAAGTTTCAGCGACCTTAGCTTTATTAGTCGACTGGACATTTAATGTTGATTGTAAAGAATCAATTGTTCGTTGTAAAGAATCGGCCTTGAATTCTGAAGGAGGTATATTTCTTCCTTCTTTCGAATAAGGGAAATGTCCAATAAAATAACCGCATATTAAACAGACAATACATGGAATCACAAATGCAAGGCTCTTTTTAAACCAAGCTAATTTAGTCTTTTCTGTCTTTCCAATATTAGATACTGATTCATCTGGTGGATCACCAGCACCATTCAAGATTTGACACAGGAGAACCGTTACATTATCATACCAATCGGCATTTTGTGCCGCTGACATCAAAGCATCGCGACATTGCGCCATGGACACGGTATTTGCCGCTATGATGTCCTCAATAGTATCTCCAGGATAGTAATTGCCGTTGTAATCCTTTGTTTTTTTGTCTCGGAGGACACCGCTTAAACCATCGCTGCACAAAAGAATAATGTCGTTATTATATATGTCAAAATCCCTTGTCTCAGGACGTGCGGAATGGTTGGGGTCACCCAAACTGCGCGTGACAATGTTGCCCTGAGGATGCTCAAATGTGTCTTCATAGCTAATTACGCCCTTATTGACAAGTTCTTGTACGTAAGAATGGTCGGTGGATAATGGTGCGAGGCGACTCTTTGGATTATAACGATAGGCGCGACTGTCTCCGCACCAGCTTATGGTCATCTTGTCTCCGACTATCCACGCAAGAATGATTGTTGAGCCCATACCTTCGTGCTCAGGATTATTCTTTGCGTCGGTTTTGATCCTCAAGTCAGCCTCTTTTATAACTTCTTCCAAGTATTTCCGGCGCCCCGCTGAAGAGCCCGCCAATTTTGCATCAATCTTATGTGGCTCAAAATATTCCTTGACAGTCTCTATGGCAATTCCTGACGCTACCTCTCCTGCATTCATCCCACCCATGCCATCCGCAACCACCATTAGGCAGCCATATTCGGTCATGGTAATTTCACTATCAGTCTGACAACGCCCCGGAACATCATCTCCCAAATCATCGTCAACATAAAAATTGTCCTCGTTTCCCTTAAGCGGAGCTGTCGGATCGTATTTCCCAGCGGCATCAGAATACGCTGTAAGTCTGAAAGTTATACTGTTGTGTTTCATCATTTTCTTTTATTTTTCTTTTTACCCTTTTCAATTGACTCTTTGGGTGACTGTGACAAAGTTGGTGTCAATTCGTCCATCGGCTTAGTTACATTATCGACTTGGTACACGGTATCATCAATTGGGAACATTTGCCATGATGATGGTGACGTTTCCACAATTATTCCACCTAAATTGAAAGTAAGTTCTCCGATTTGGGTCTGCAGTGGCACCACAAAAATCCCACCCCATATTTTCTTTGTACTTTGAGGAACATCTATCATGTATGATAAAGAATCAGGATGATATTCAATATTCTTCCGATATATTATATGCTCCACTGCCCTAGAGGAGTCACAATCTTGAATGTCAAACGGTGATGTGATCCACACAATCCACCCATCTGTTTTACCGTCATGTTTATGATATTGAAAACCATGACCATTATACGAAACCGTATCAGGAATAATGGATATACCATGAGGAGAGCCGATGCTATCAATGCCAATATTAATTTGAGTAAATGAGCTATCGGACAGTTCTTTTACTTTTGTCTGATATAGTATAGGTTTATGGCTATCGCGATATCGAGAGTAATTGTTATCATATTCCCAAGGTTTCGTTGCCTTATTCGTAACCGCTATACCGCCATTGACCTTTACCCCTATGGAATAAGACTTGCCAAACTCTTTATTACCATATCTACCGTAACGCTGATGAGTCGTGGTATCTTCCAATTGATATGATTGACATATAACGATAATACTATTCTTTATGGCATCTTCAATTAACTGCTGATTAGGGGAAAATATGCCAGACTGAGCAATGCTATTAACAGTAACGGTTAATAGCATAATTATTAACAATAAACGTTTCATCTTATATTTTTTATCGGAACTAACTGATCATACTGTTGTTGTTGCTGTAGAATTGCCGTACGACTCTCATTCCGCATTTGAGTCGCACTCTCAAGCCTAGAAACAATCGCGACAGCATAAATCTTACCATCTTTAACGGCAAAGACGGGTCCTCCAGAATTTCCATGTGCCACTCCTTGACTTACCATTATACAGCCTTCATTGTTTAATCCATTTCGTGCAACATTCATTTTGTTATAAATTGGTTCAATTCTATTTGGACCATCTCCTGCTCCTAATCCAGCCGGGAATCCAAGTACATGAACTTCACAACCTTGAGATAATGATGATGAAAGGCTCGTGTTAGGTTTGATATTCCCTTGCCTTTGAATTCGAGCAACAGCCCAATCCGCACTACCAGCCTTGACGTTTCCAATCCTTATTTCTTCACCGCTTTCAGGGTCATTGTCTTTATAATAATATGCCAACCTCATCTTTAACTGCATTCCATTCTCATCAATACCGGCATCCAAGATTGTGTCCATGCTGCGATCAATGGTAAAATCTGAACTCTTGAGAGTAAAATCATCACCATTCACACCATAGGCTTTAATCTCTGACCAAACCGAGACATTACTATAGGATTCATTCATCACATTCGCTTCTGGAGAAGAAAAGAGCCAAGATTCAACACAATGGCGCGCTGTTACAAACCTACCGTCATTTAATAAAAAAGCAGTTCCGCTAGACGATCCTAAATTCTGAGTTCCGCTTCCCAATTTCATGTAAACTGTTGTTACAATAAAGTATACGCTAGATTGTACACTATGTATAAGATCAGCCACGGCAGGTACAGGCACAGAACGAGGTTGATCTTTCAATCTCTGTATTTCTTTTTGCGAGATGTCTATAATAGAGTCCCGTTGCCGTGCCCTTACTCTCATGTCTTCTATTGTTTGCTTTAATTCTTGATTATCACCTTTGACGGATTCCAAAGCTGTGGAGGTTGCATCATTAATGGCCGTAAGTCTATTAATGTCTGAATTCTGCTTAAACATCCACCCAATAGAGCCACCTGATGTCAAAACAAGAAGCGCGGCAAGACATGCAATCGCTTGCTTGTACGGTCTAAGCGCCTGCTTCCGGAACAAGCTGAGTCTGGCTGAAAGTCCTATGCTTTTAACCAATCCTTTTTCTCCGGCAGGAACGATGAATCCCATCCTTGGCCCATTAGTGGAAAGTTGGATCTCGTCACCGTTATGAAGATACCATTCCTTGTCCACCTTATGTCCATTTATGTATGTAGGGTTAGTCCCGAGATGAACGAGCTTCCAATTGTCCCCATATTTGACAATCGCGGCATGACGGCGACTGACTGTCAAAAATGACTCATCAAACCGAACCTGACAAGTTGAAGAGCGACCAAGTTCAATTTGATCTACAATGATTCGCTGATTTTCTCCTGCCTTGTGATATTTGGATGAGACCTTGTGCTCCAACACATAGTAACGCCTATCATTCGCAGCTAAGAGCGATTTCATTCCCGCTCCAATGGAGCCAGACAGAGATTTTTTGTAAGGTGATGTAGGTTGTGCCATATTCTTGTTATTTATAAAGTCGGTTGATAAGATTTTCAATCACGTAAGAACTCATTTTTGCAAATAAGCCATCTTGCTGTTTTTGAATGTAATGAATGCCAAACATCAAAATAATACTGAGAAACAACGCAATGAGGGTCGTGTCGAAAGCGACAGCAAGCATGCTTGTCATTTTGTTGATGCCCTCTGGAGTCCCTGCCTCATTGGCATATCCCAACGATGCCGCAATACCCAAAACTGTTCCAATAAACCCGACAGAAGGTATCGCCCATGCGGTGTAGCGGATAAATGATTGCTCACTCTCCATCTCCGCGTTATATATCCTGACTTGAGACTCAACTAAACCAAGTGTTTCTGATGACGACTTACTTAATCGGTATTTGGTGCATGCTTTTTTTATCAAATCAGTGAGAAGGAACCTATTGGAATGTTCCATTTGTTGCATGTTCAGTTTCAACTGATTCACATCATCCGGGCTTAACACCCAATTCTCCTTTTCCGGTAAAAGATGAGCATGGAATGAATCATATTCATTGGTGATTACTTGATTAGTGTGTATCACCTCAAGAATTCCAAAAAAGAATAGCAGGTAAGTAAATCCTTGGATCATACCTTCCGGCATTGTGCCTCCAAGCATGACCAAAAGACGTGGTGGATTCTCCGATGGTGTGACCATAACTAAAAGAACCATCAATATAATGGTAAGGACAAAACTGATGATAATTCTATTAATTCTTCTGTCTATCATTGTAGTGTAATATTATCCGTTGTTACTATTAAAGTACCGACAACCACCTTTTGCCATTGATGGTCCAATGTTATGTGCCTAAAAGGAATCTTGACTTGGTTTGATCTTCCAGGGAAGAGCACGGCATATCCATCAACATTCACGAGTCGCCCATTATTATTTGAGAACAGTTTGACATAAATTTGATATCTTCCCGGAACTATATGTTCTTGATAAAAGAGTTCGTACCGACCATCGTTGTCCTCCGTTCTTTCCATTATGTCCATATTAAGATTTCCGAAAGGAGTTGCCGTATGCTCGTAGTTACATTCATTTCCAGAGGACAAACTCACCACATGCAAGTCAACATCGACATTTTCTGGCCAAATACAAACTACGCCCAACTCTGCATCAATACCAAACACTTTCCCATCGGATATATCTTGTCCGTTTTGACCAGACAGTTGTTGAATCTCTTGTTCCAGTTGTTCGATCTGGCGATGAAGACTTTCATTCTCTTCTTGGCACTCGCTTAGTTGTCCCTGCAAACTTTCCACTCGTTCCGTCAGGGTTGATATAGTGTTTTGCAATTCCTCCATCTGCCTCTCAATTTGATCATAGACTTCTTGCGGAACAGAATTCTGAATTTGCTCAATCAACTCATGCAAATCAGTCACCTGAACATCCAATTGCTCAAGCTCTTCCAACGCACTTTGCTGCTCAGAACTCATCTTGGGCACAATAATAAATAGAATTATTACTGCCGCCAAAGCTCCAGACAATAGGTCAAGAAAGGATGTTCCGAATATGTTGATATCATTCCTTGCCATTAATTCACTCCTTCAACACGCAGTTTAACATCACCTATCGAGATTATATCTCCAGACCGAATGACTGTTCCCGTAACCGGGACTTCTTGAGAGTTGACAAATGTACCATTGAGCGATTCTTTCCAAACATTTTCAGAGCCGTGAGATGTACAATACGCAGTACAATATCCGCATGGGAACAAGTGATTTTGGCGTAGTCCTAACGGACACTGTGTGCGAAACTGTCCATCCCGTATTATCCATAAATTCCGCTGTCTGTCTTTCTCAATTGTACAATGTTTTCTTGAGATGTAGGTGCTTTCTTCCTCCTTTATCCGAATGTTGTTCCATACGTCATCAGTTGCCCGGCCAACACAAATAACAGAGGAATTATCATCCGAAAGCAGTTCGTTCAGAATATAAACTTTTCCAAACTCTTCACCTTGCATGACACGTAATAACACTCCTTGCGTAGTGTCTTTACAGAATGGTGCATTGTTTTGATGAACAGATTCGGAATCATTCTCAGTAGATTTTGGTTTTGGCAATGTTGCCATGACGTCATCAATGGTTTGTAACCGTAGTTTATAATCAGGCTCAAGACATCCTTCGATAACAGAGATCCAGTCATTGCCAAAACCAGCATTGTTTAGCAAGGCTCTATCCCAAACACCATTCTTTCCATTATTAACATATACGGGAACATCCGATTCAGAATTAAGCTTACCAAAAGGTAATCGCCCCGTGATTAGTTCGTACATCATGACTCCAAAAGAGAAGATGTCAGTTGTCGGCAATACCGTAGCATTTCCTCGTGGTGGATTCATTTGTTCAGGAGGCATATAAGCTATTGTCCCGAAAATTTCTTTAGGAACGCCAAGCCAACCTCTGCTTGTCAAGCGGTTGTTTCTATCTCCGGATATTCCAAAATCAGTCAGAACCGCATGTGAGTTGTCTTGCAGCAATACATTCTCCGGTTTCAAATCTCTGTGTACCTTGCCGTTAAGATGTAAATCCTTTAATCCAAGCAAGATCTGTTTCCCTATTAATGCTAAATCCAAGTACGATTCTTTGACGGCATTCCTTAGATCACCGCCTTGACAGTATTCCATAACTATATATGCATTGCCTCTGACATTCCCTTTATCAAGAGAATGGACCAAATAGTCACTTTTGATTTGTCCGGTCTCGTACTCCCGGTCAAATCTTTTCATGATACTTGCTCGCTCAGTCGCTTGTATTTCCCAAAGTTTCAGCAATTTAAGAGCATACACTCTTCCATTGCTCAAATCGTGGACTTTAAAGACTTGTCCAAAGGTGCCTTCGCCCAAGCGGGCTTTCACTTTCCATCTATTATCTATCAAATCTCCTACGGCGAAAGCGCATCGTTCCGCCATAATTGGTTGTGATGCACAGCTCATTGTTAATCACCCCTTCTTAAATTCGAACATCCGATTTCCTAAAACTATTATATCGCCATCATTTAGCTTTGTTTTCCGGTCAACACGAATCAATGTTGTTTTCTGTTCACTTCTGTTTTCAATAAACCATTCCCCGTTTTCGTGCGTCAGTACAGCCTGCTCCAGCGATGTTATAGAGTTATTGTTCGCATCTGTGTTTCTTCTATTCAGTACGATTGTTCGACCCGAATAACTTACTGGTGAATATTGAATTTGCTCTGATTGCCATGACAAACGCTTGAGAGTACAGAAGGAGTCCTTGCTCGGATTGGCCCATGGATTCTCAGTTCCTCCGCGAGCATACGACCTATTCCCATTTCCCGGCTCATGCCTATCTCCATGATAATTATAAGAATTTCGATTGATCGGTGTATGACACATAGGACATTCACTTACATTCGCGGCGATAGGGTAACCACATCTTTCACACACGCATTCTTTTTCGTCATGAATAAAGTTGCGTTCACTACCAAAATGATTTTCGGAATATTCCATATTATCGGCCGAAGATTCCCGAAGTGTTTTTTTTAGAGGTTTATCTTCTGCAGAAAAGTGCTTTGATTGCCCGTTGTCAACCATTGATCCTTCCAAAGGTGCATTACACTTAATGCATCTATATACATTGGGTTCGTTTTCCCAACCACAGTTTTTACATCTCATCTTGTATAGTAATTAGGTGTTATTTGATGACATTAATTCTCGCAGGGCTGATGTGTTCTTCAATTTCCACTCCTTTATTCGGATTACATGTGGCGGTTATTTCATGCTCTCCTACAGTCATGTCTTTAAGGATGTATGTGGCGACATAATCAGCATCCTTGTCAGAAGACGACACAATCTCTTTTCCATCAATAAAATACGTAATGGATTTAACAATGTTTCTGCCGTTGACAGAAGATTCCGTTGAGATAACACCACAGAATTCACCCTTTTTCAGGGTAATCGCATCTCCATTGTTAACATCCAAGGGTGTGACTGTGACACCACCGTAGAATGTTGATTTGATCATGATTTCATCACCACCACAACAACCAGACAGCATCAAGCATATCAACAAAACGATAATCCTGATAGATTTTTTCATATAATAGACCCTAATTCGTGTCGGGCGCAACTTTAAATAAATTTTCTTCTTGACCCAATAGCAGGTAAACTATGTATAACGAAAGTGTGGAGTTCCACGTTCTTTCAATTGAAGGTTCTGACAAAACCCGAATAAGAAGAACGAATGGAACTCCACACCTATGTATGACACGAGTCGCTTGTGGGATGCGCCAAAAGGCGTGCCGCTGCGGCATGGGTTGATACACAAGAAAAGAGTGCTGTTCGTGGGTTCCTTATTCGTTGGAAAACTGTCAGATTTTCAATTGAGAACCGCGTGATCGCACATTTCGTATTTTACGCCGAATCACTCCGACCACGCAAAGTTAACAAAAACTTTGGTTCACTCAAAACAGCACTCTGGATTTTTTGCATATTCGTTTCTTCCATTTGGATTGTCATGTAGTTAGATGTTTGACGAAGACTTGATCTATCAGTGTCGGACTGAATTATGAGTTTTTTTTGATCACATAGGCGTTGCCATGGTATAAAAACCGGCTTTTCCCTTCAATCCGTATCCATTCATCGTTGAATTTTATGTACTTGTCACCTTTGCTTAACCACACGGAGTAGGTACCTTTGTGATGTCCGGATTCCGTGTAGATCTCGACGGTCATACCTGTCCGCATATAGTTGTCGCTACAATACGCACATGACGGATCAGTCATGTATGAAATATTCTCGGAGTCAATCTGTTTGTCGTGGTTCGCGATGTTACCGGAAATTTGGGCACCTGCAAAATTGCATAGCAGGATTAAGCAGAGAATCAAGCAATTGGTCTTTTTCATGCATCACACCCTTATTCCGTGTCGGGTACAACTGTTAAAAAGTATTGTCATCAGTTACTTTCACTTCAACCAACAACGAAAGTGTGGAACTCCACATTCTTTCAATTGAAGGTTCTGACAAAACCCGAATAAGAAGAACGAATGGAACTCCACACTGTGTATTGGTGTCTGCCGTGCGGTGGCTGTGCGCCAAAAGGCGTGCCTGTGCCGGCAGGGTGATACACAAGAAAAGAGTGCTGTTCGTGAGTCCCTTATTCGTTGGAAAACTGTCAGATTTTCAATTGAGGACCGCGTGATCGCACATTCCGTATTTGCGTCGGATCACTCCGACAGCGCAAAGTTAGGAAAATCTTTCAATCACGCAAAACAGCACTCGCAAAATTCTTGTGTCAGAGTTTCGTCCATTCCTATCCTTTCGGATCGTCACTTATATTGATGGACGAAAGGAGGCGAATCTATCTTCAAGATGTGATATTCATGAAATATTCTACGGCTCGTCAGTCAGGGCAGTTGGTACTCCGCGTTATAGATTCGCATCTTGAAGATGAAACCATGAGGCAGTTTCTCCCGGAGTTTCAGGTGCTCAAGGGTGTGGATGGTTTTGTTGAACATTCTTGCGGAACGCGCCATGATTCCGTCGCCTCTCTTGTCACTCAGACGACATGAAAACAATGCGATTTTTTGTAAATACTGATCGCAGAAATCAGACACTTCATAAAAGCGATTAATAGTCTTGCTCAATTGTCCTTTGGCATATTCAAGTTTTCCGGAACGTTCCAAGCCATTGTTCTGTTGCGCAAATGGAAGTATGTAGTCAGACTTGGTCCTTGTCAGCTCATTTAGTAGTAGATAATTTGTGCCAACCGAAGGAGAGATGACGAAATCACAACAACTGGGGGTATTGTCCATTCCGTGAATCATTGCCGTAAACATCTCAAGATCCACCACTTCCACAGCTTCGTCATGTCGCCTTAAGACCGAATCACCTTGTCCTCTCGGCTGTAGGATTGTATTTTCCTTGTCCTTGATTTCAAAACGGGCCGGAGCCGGATTGACGGAACGGATATACATAGTACGTTCATCCCACATCACATTGAAATGTGGCGCATATTCATTCTTAAGAAAGTCCGTAAAACTACTCATTGTTCAGAACACCCTTTTAAAGCGCCTCGTAATCGTTATAGATGTCCTCCATGGTCTCTGACATGTCAAGAGTGTTTATGACACACTGACCGCTATCTTCATCTGTCGCGATCAGGTTAATCAAGCTGCCATCCACCACCTTATATGCCGCGATGTTCTCAGGGCGGATAAATGGGAACAAATCCCTGCCTTTTTCGGAATAGCTGGCTCGTATGAGCACATTAAGATGATTTATGATGTACGGACTGTGAGTGGCCAACACTATATTCATCACTCGGTCATCAATCCGCTCGTGGAAAGTGTACCTTGAAATCGTGTTGACAAGATGTCGCTGCGAACGTGGGTCTAGACTGAGTTCCGGTTCTTCGGCATGCATGAAAACATACTTTGGCAAGTTCCCAAGTTCAATAGTCGGATGATATTTCTCTGTCAGATCTTTCTCAAAGAGCATCATAATGATGGAGCGACGCATCGCATCCTTAAAAGAGAACCCTGTTGCGAAATATTTCATCAAGGTAATTAAGGGGGCGGTTGTTTGAGTGCCGGACGATGCGAATTTCAACTCGAAAGGAGGATAGGAATCATCCAAAGGGGAAACCATGTATTTCTTTTGATTGTTGCCACCCTTGACCACATCAAGTCTCATATTCAGATAGTCCAGATCAATCGTTTTGACCACGTTCGTCGCTTCGTCAAAGTCGCCGAATGTCTCGTCAAAATAGAATCCGAAACTGGACCCTTTTACCAGAGCTCCACGGCTTGCCCAGACAGGAATGACGCTTCTCATTTCGCTTACCCATGAATCCTTAAGAAAAATCAAATCCTCATTCGGAATCATTGAGGGCGTGGAAAGTTTCCCCACGGCATATTTTACCTCATATTGATGTCCGTTGACCTCCACTGTGTAAACAATCTCGGATTTCTCAGAAATCAGATTGCGCAATCCGTCTTTAAGGATGTCCTGAAAGCGGATGTAGAAAATAGCCCCATCTATATTTGAGTTTTTCAAATATGCTTTGATGTTGACACGCTTATAGATGTACCGCATCATCGCGATAATCTTCATAAGTGTGCTTTTACCACAGGCACTGGCTCCAATGAGCACAGTCATTGGTTTTAGCTCAAGTAATAATGTGTCTTTCAGCGCACCGACGTTTCTTATTCTTATTGATTCCCTAATCATTGTTTCAACAAGTTAATGAACAACGTATAAAAACCATTGCGAGCAAAGTTAATGCAAAGCAACCAAAATTAAAAGGGAATATGTTCGTTTTTATTCCATGGACACGTCTAAAGTTCTTTCATAACTACAGTGTCAATCCTCCTCGATGATGTTCTCTGGCTCCCAGATGCGGTCCATAATGTCCAGAGCGACGGTGATTCCGGACTCTGCCGCCGAGGAGAGGAGATCGTAATAGAGGGTTTTGTCATCGATAAACTCTTCGGGGTCGTTGTTCGTCGCGGCGGAGCCTATCCATTCCCAGGCATATTCATTCCCTGGGACGAGGGCACCACATTCGATCCCTTCCAGAAGGATATTCTTGTATAGTCCCATACGGGTGATCAGGCCGGTGTTCCAATCATTGCTTGCGGCCAGCAGAGCCTTCATAGGGTACAGTTCGATGTCGCCGTCCGCAATGGCCGCGTTGATTTGTTCGAGTACTTTCCGCTCGGATTCTGTTGTGGAACTGAAATCGCCATCGCCATGCTTCTTCGCGATGCTTTCCAATAGGTCAAATGTGGAATCAGGCAGCATATCAAGTGGTAAACATTTTTGTTATACGAATAAACATATTTGTTTTATTGACTGCAAGCATTGACTTTACCGCACTCTAGAAAAGAATGAGAGGAAATAGAGACATTAATGGGCCTGTAGTCTTTCGCGGTGGCCGTGAACGGGTTCCGCACAAAGGTTTGAGGGTTCATCGCGATGAGCGGAAACCAGCTTCCCTGAATCTGTATCATCAAAGAATGGCCTGGAAGGAAGTAATGATCTATATCGCACATCGTGAAGTCCACGCTGACGATTTTTCCTGCCTTAACAGCCTTTGCCTTGCTGAATCCGTCACGGTAACGGAGCGGCATCACATCACCTCTGACAAGCATCTGATAACCATCGGGGCGGACATCAATCAACTTGACGACAATGTCCGCATCAATATTCTTTGAATATGCCCCGTCCGGCAGGTCGAGCCTCAATTCCATGTGCGCCTTTACCGGACCTGCAAGATGCAACGTGTCTGAAAGTACATTTCCTGAATATGTAAGGACATCCTCCCGTGCTGACGCGAAACTCTGATCGGCCGTCATGTAGGCGCGGTCACGTCCATTGGATTTTACATCCATATACGGGACAGGGTTCGTTGGATCTGACGTGAATGTCCTGAAAGCCAGCACGTCAGGCAATCCTGACATATTCAAGGAATCAGCACCTGAAAAGAATATTCTGATAGGCTCCGCATCTGACGGAGGCCATGAGGAATATGTCTTCCAAAGTGTCGAAGATGGTACACCTTCCATTTTTGATTTCAGAGTCTCACCGGATGGTAGAATATTCACCCTCGCAGGCATATTCCCTTTTCCTTCAAGGTAATATGTAAAGAAAGGATACTCAATATCATCCAAGTAATATTCCCCGGACGCCTCTCCGAACCACGCTCCGGAAAGGTGATTCGCCTTGCGGTTCTTCCATCCCCCGTGGTACCACGGCCCCACGGCCAGATAAAGGTTGCATTCCGGAGACAATCCGCGGATCTCGTTGTAGGTCTCGAACGCGCCGTAGCAGTCCTCGGCATCGTAGAAACCACCGGTGACAAGAACCGCAGGCTTGATGTCCTTCAGATGCCGGCCGGGATTCCGGTCTTTCCAGAATCTGTCGTAATCCGGATGTGAGACCATGCTGTTCCAGAACGCCAAGGTGTCGCCGAAGTACGCCGAAAGGTCGGCCATCGGCCTGCCAAGGAAATATTCATAGAGATCGGTGTCGATATTCACCAATTTAGACAGGCCTTTAGTCGAAGGTGCTTTCCGCGTTCTGTACATCGACGAGCCGAAACGGTAGCAGTCCGCAAGGCAGAGCGCGCCATTGTGGTGGGCGTCATCCCCCATGAACCAGTCTGTCACAGGGGCTTGCGGCGAGACAGCCTTGATCGCGGAATGTCGGGAAAGGGCAGCCATCGTGGCGTAAAAGCCAGGATACGAGGTTCCTTTCACACCGATGTTTCCGTTGTTGTCAGTGTTGGCAAGGAGCCATTCTACCGTGTCGTAAGTGTCCGTGGCTTCGTCAACAATGCACCCTTTCGCCGTACCTCCAGCCATGCCGCCAAGATGCGGACGGATGTTCTCGAAATCTCCTTCACTCAGGAAGGTGCCACGGACGTTCTGCAAGACAATAACATAGCCATCCGCGGCGTAGTTGAGCAAGTCATCCCAGATGCCGGATGAATATGTCTGTTTGCCTGGCAGAGGTTCCTCCCCCGCCTCAAATCCGTAAGGTTTGAGCGAATAGGGAGTGCGGACAAGCATCACTGGTTTGGCATCGACCGCCGAGACAGGTTCATAGACAGCGGTGTAGAGTCTGACCCCATCCCGCATCGGGATCATCACCTCTCTTTTTGTGTAATTGTCTTTAAGCCATTTCACCGTGACGTTCTTTCCGTTCTGGGCCATGAGGCTGACAGAAAACGTCACAAACAGAAGCAAGGAGAGAAATCTTCTCATCTTTCAATTGTTATTTAACCCGTATCCTCTTCCCAATGCGAAGTGTGGTTTTCACTGACATCCCGTTGAGCCTGCATAACGCAGAGACCGAGGTCTTGTACCTTAACGCGATTGACGAAAGAGTGTCGCCGGACTTGATTGTGTGGTATTTCGCCTCCGGAGCAGGTGTGTCATTCTCCACCAACGCCTGCCGAGGAGGATCCGTCCTGGACGGAATGCGATGCGACACATGCTTGATCGCTGACCAAGTGCCGGACGGAGAGAGGACAATGCTGGCTGTGTCCTTAGGGACGTTCAGAGATCCATCGTCCCCGATGACCATCCAACGCCCGTCCGCCATAAGCAGGACACGCATGTCACCTTCCTGCAGCCGCAAGGTGTCCCTGACATCAATGACCGTGTTTTCAGGCAAGGCTTCCATCACCTTCTCATCTTTATGGCTTACAAAATCAGGAAGGATTCTTCTCGCTCCAAGGAACCTGGATGAGTAATATTTCTCAGTGATGTGCGAGATCTGAATCCCACCTTTCACCGCCGCATGGATGAAAGTGAAATCCCTGCCCGAACTGTCAAGCTCTATGAATATCCCGATGTGGCCGACCCTGCTGGCGTTGCGTCGCGCCGCGAACACTACCAGATCTCCTTTTTGAAAGTTGGACCACGAGCCGCTCACTTCCCTTCCTTGCTTTGATTGGCCTACGGAAGAACGCTCCAGGTCATAGCCGAACTTCTTATACAAATACTTTGTGAATCCAGTACAATCGAAGGCCCTCGGTCCGCTGCCGCCATAGCGGTATGGTGTGCCAATCATCTTCATTCCTTCCTCCACGAGGATGTCCGCCAGTTTTTCAGTTGACACCGTGATCGAATCCTCGACCTCGGACATGACGTTATGGGCATTGGCCGCGACCGAGATCATCACGGCGATCGCCACAAGCACTGTTCTTATTGCGTTTCTCATTTATATTCAATTCTGTACATGTCCACAGCATTGCCACCGCCACTGCTGTTGCCCTGGGAGGTCGAGAAAAGATAGTGCCCGTCCCGCGTTATCGCCAACCCGACAGGATACGAATCCGCGCGGACGGATCCGATCATGGACATGGTCTTTGTCTCCACGACAGCGATTCTGCTGGAAAAATTGCATGCCGCGAAGATGAACCGTCCGTCTGGCGAAGCTACTATCGTTCTCGCGCCCGGAAATACCTTGCAGCTTTCCCAACCGTTGATTCTGGCGGTTTCCCTTTTCCCATCAAGTTCAGCTATGGCCGAATAGACACTTGTCATTTCTGCCCTTTGGACATAGCCTGCGGTGTTGATGCTTGCATAAAGGTAGCCATTCTTGCAAATTAAATGCCTGACGTTCGGCTTCAAGCCTACAATCCTCCCCAGATACGAAGAGGCCTCAAGATCTATCACGGCGATTCCACCGGCACCGCCCATACAACCGACCAGAAGATACCTGTTGTCAGGTGTGAACAGGGTTCCCCTCAGGCAGTGCCCGCTGCCATTGTCCCTGTTGACCGGCTCTGTCCTGCTATAATCAAGGGATAATTTACTACCGATCACATAGTTGGAGATGTAATGCCAATCCTCAGGCCTGTCACTTGAGATGTCCATGACACCGACCGTGTTGTCTCCCCAATGAGTGACCGCCAATCTCGTTCCGTCATCCGACACGGCGATCATCTTAGGGAGCGGCCCAGTCTCGAACATCCGGATAATCGTGTCCCTTTCCGTGTCCAAGACGGCGACAGCGGAAGGTTCTTGCGCATTGATGTCGTAACTTCTTCGGTAATAGGTTATCCACAAATATTTACCTTTGTGGGAGAAAACCGATTCGACTGGTTTCCCCGAGAATGTCCGAGGATTCCTGCGCTTGTCCTTGAATGTGTAATAGCCGCTTTCATCAGCCCACAACTCCTTGTCCGAACCATCAAACCGATGTTGGACAGTTTTGATTTTCTTTCCGGTAGGAACCTCAAAGACAACAGTCCTCATGCCCTCCAGAGAATTGACGTAGAGCTTAGAGCCATCAGGATGGATGGTCACCGATTTCGGAGAGCGGATGTCTGTGTCACGCGTCTTATGGTCAGAACAATAATTCTGTCTTTTCTGGACCAAAGTCACTTTAATATCCTTTGTTTCAAGGCATTCAGACAAACATGCCGGATGCGTGACACCGTCCCCGCAAATGGCGGGAACAACATGCATCAATAAAACACCGGCGAGCGTTAATGCATAATGAGTGTGCTTTTCAATCATCAGCAGGTAGAATCGGTTCTAATTATGTGTCATTAAAATCATTCGCAATATATGAAAAATAAGTAAAACCTCAGCATAAATATTCAAAATATTGCCGTAGTTTTGCAAAATTCAAACATTGAGAAAAATTCACTATTATGTTTTTGATACAGTTGATGATAGTGCTTCTGGCACTTTATGTCGGCTCACGGTACGGAAGCCTGGCATTGGGAGCGATTTCCGGAACAGGCCTCACCGCAAGCGCATGCTCCTATAAAAGAGGCTTGGACCTTGGCAAGGACCCTGCGTTCCAGGCAAGGCTGAAAGACCCGGAGATGTATGAATATATGTACGGTAGCACAGCGACATCCCTCGGAAAGGAAATCTCCGCGTCAGCGAAACGCGCGGTCTATATATTCCTTGCCTCAATCGCCGTCATCGTGCTGTTCGCGTCATGCCAAAGGTTGCTCCCTTCCTACGAGGACGGCAGCCGGTTGAAAATGAATATAGTCATTCAGATTGTGATGCTTACAGCCGCCGCACTGATGGTCATAGTCAGCAAGGCTTCACCGAAAAAGGCTGTAGCCGTCTCGGTTCTGATCAATTCACAAGGTGCGGTGGTCGTGGCGATGCTGCCGCTGGCATATTCATTGGGCATCCCGGGACCTGTGCTTTTGGGTGTACTGCCAAGCGTCTATGGCTATTTCTTCATACCGAACTATCCTTCGGACATCGCTACGGTCAACTTCGACCGCAGCGGAACGACCGTAATCGGGAAATATCTTCTGAACCACAGCTTTATGATGCCGGGACTGGTCAGTGTGGCAGTGTCCACAATCGTGGCCAGCATTATTTCCAGCTTGATATTTTAAATGAATCTGCCGGTGGCGCTGTCCTTTGCCTCACGGATTTGATCCGGGCTACCGGTCGCGACAATACGGCCACCTTCGGCACCACCTCCTGGACCCATGTCGATGATGTAGTCGGCGTTGCGGATGACATCCAGATCGTGCTCGATGACTATGACGGTGGCTCCGTGATCGATAAGGCTCTGGAACACTTTCAGTAGCGTCAGGACATCGGACGGGTGAAGGCCTATGGTCGGTTCGTCGAACACAAAGACAGAGTCGCTCTGTCCCCTGCCCATCTCGCTGGCCAGTTTAAGTCGCTGGGCCTCACCTCCGGACAGGCTCGGGGTCTCTTCTCCCAATGTCAGATAGCCAAGGCCGAGATCACGCAGGACTCTGAGACGCTGACTGATGAGTTTCAAATCAGCGCAAGCGTCAAGGGCGGAATTGATGTCCATATCCATCAGCTCTGGAAGCGAATGGAACTCTCCTGCCGCATTCTCCCTCCGGATGCTTCCCGCCGCTTTTGAATATCTTGACCCACGGCAGTCGGGGCACGGAATGTCCACATCCGGAAGGAACTGCACGTCAAGGCTTATCACACCCGTGCCGTCACAGGTCGGGCAACGGAGCTTGCCGGTATTGTAGGAGAAATCCCCGTCCTTGTAGCCGTGCTTTTTCGCGTCCGGAGTCTTGGCGAAGACTTTCCTTAACTCATCGTGCACGTTGGCATAAGTCGCCACCGTAGAGCGAACGTTAATGCCTATCGGTGAAGCATCTATGAGTTTCACCTGACGTATTCCTTCAGCGTCTATAGACTTCACGTGGCATGGCAGATCGTGCCCTGCCATCTTCGCCTGAAGCGCTGGAATAAGACTTTCAAGCACCATCGTGGTCTTGCCGGAGCCGGATACACCTGTGACAACCGTCAGCCTCCCTTTCGGGATCTCCACCTTCAGCGGCTTGACCGTGTGGATAGCATCAGTTGTCATCGTTATCTTGCCATCAATGAATATGTCAGAGTCTTTTATCTGTTGTCTTACCTTAAGAGGATTCTTGCCAGAAAGGAAAGGACCTATCCTTGAATATTCATTGGCCTCGATGTCGCCGATCGTGCCTTGAGCTATCACTGTACCGCCGCTTGAGCCGGCACCGGGCCCCATCTCGATCATCCAGTCGGATTTCGTGAGGATCTGCGTGTCGTGGTCAACCAGAATGACGGAGTTTCCATCCGCTATCAAGTCCTCCATCACGCCGCAGAGGCCAATTATATTCGATGGATGCAGACCGATTGAAGGTTCATCGAGAACATACAGGACTCCCGTCGTTCGATTTCTTACGGCTCTGGCCAGCTGCATTCTCTGACGTTCTCCGGTCGATAGAGTAGCCGCTGAGCGGTCCAGTGAAAGATAGCCTATTCCCAAGTCCATCAGTCGTTTGGCCGTGTCCAAGAACGATTCGCAGATGCTTTCTGCCATTGGTCGCATCTCCCACGGAAGCGAAGCCGGAACGCCTTTGACCCATTCCACAATCTCGGTTAGGGTCATCGTGCAGGCCTCAGCCAATGATATTCCTCTAAGTTTCGGTGCCCTTGCCGCATCGGAAAGCCTTGTGCCTCCGCAGTCCGGGCAAACGTCAAGCCTCAGGAACTTCTCCACACGCTTCATTCCCTTCTCGTCCTTGACCTTGGCAAGTGCGTTCTCCACCGTGTAGGTCGCGTTATAGAATGTGAAATCCAGTTCGGCGGCGTCATTGGAGTTCTTCGCCTTGTAGAGAATGTGTTTTTTCTCCGCCGGACCGTGAAGGACGATGTCTTTTTCCTTGTCAGTCAGATCCTTGAACGGGACATCTGTGCGCACCCCCATCGCTCGGCAGACATCTTTCATCAGAGACCACATCAGCGTGTTCCAAGGAGCCACAGCCCCTTCGTCAATCGTGAGGTTCTCGTCCGGGACAAGCGTGGATTCATCCACAGTTCGTACTGTTCCGGTTCCGTCGCATTTACGGCACGCTCCTTGGCTGTTGAACGACAGCTCCTCAGCCGACGGAGCGTAGAAATGCTCTCCGCACGCAGGGCAGACAAGCTCCTTTCCAGCCGCCACCAGCAAAGACGGCTCGACATAGTGACCGTTCGGACATCTGTGACTCGCCAGTCTTGAGAACATAAGCCTAAGGCTGTTAAGAAGTTCCGTACCAGTACCGAAAGTACTGCGTATGCCCGGAATCCCCGGTCTCTGATGAAGCGCGAGAGCCGCAGGGACATAAAGGACCTCGTCCACGTCAGCCTTCGCCGCCTGTGTCATCCTCCTTCTTGTGTAAGTCGAAAGAGACTCAAGGTAACGTCTTGATCCTTCTGAATATAGCACCCCAAGCGCCAGCGAGGACTTCCCGGACCCGGACACCCCGGCGATCCCTACGATCTTCCCCAGCGGAATGTCCACATCCACATTCTTCAGGTTGTGCACCCTCGCGCCACGCACCAAAATTCTGTCCGGTTGATTCTTATTCATTGTCAATGAACATCTTAGTAAGTTCCTCAAAAGAGTCAAGGCGGGTGATGTTCGGATGCTCAAACTCCTCCGTCACCTCGTGCCTCCACATAGTGTGGAAAGGAATATGTATGCCGTAGCCCCCGATCTCGATTATCGGCTGGATGTCCGACTTGAAGGAGTTACCGACCACAGCGATCTGTGACGGTGCGACCTGCTCCACATTGCAGATGTCAAGATATTCCTTGATTCCCTTTTTGGTGACGACGATAACCCGGTAGAAGTATTTGTCAAGCCCAGAGCGTTTGATTTTGTTCTGCTGATCCAGCATATCCCCTTTTGTCATCAGTATCAAGCGGTAACGACCGGTCTTATCCAGAGCGTCAAGCGTCCGCGCCACCCCCGGAAGCGGTGTCGCAGGAAGGCTGAGCAGCGATTTCGCGCTCAATAATATTCGTGAAAGATTCTCGCCCGGCACCTTGCTGTCAGACACCCTCAAAGCCGTCTCCATCATCGAGATGCAGACCGCCTTCGCCCCATAGCCCAGAATCGGCATATTCGCCGATTCCGTCTTGTATAGCTCCTCAGACAGTTCCTCCGCCGTCCCATATTCCTTCAACTCCTCCGTGAACACGTCCTCCGCCCTGTCGAAGTACGTCTGGTTGTCCCACAGTGTGTCGTCCGCATCGAAGATTATCACCTTGACCTTATCTTTCATCATTCATCACATTTTAGGTTCAAAATTAGCGAAAAGAATCCTAACCGCAACAACTTTGACATATTTTGGAATATAACCAAGAAATGCTATCTTTGCAAAGTAACGTTATAACGTCACCATACATTATGAGATTGTATCACGGATCGGCGAACATAATTGAAGCACCGGTTTTCGGCAAAGGGAATAGGCACAATGACTATGGCCTCGGGTTCTACTGCACTGAACGCCTGGATCTGGCAAAGGAATGGGCGTGCACCGAAAACAAGGATGGATTTGCAAACGAATATATTCTTGAGACGGAAGATTTGAAGGTTCTTGACTTGTCCGGAGAGGAGTATCACTTCCTTAATTGGCTTGCCATATTGTTGGAAAACAGGACATTCGCCATCAGCAATGAATTGTCGCGAAGAGCGAAGGAGTATATTCATAACTATTACTGTCCGCTAAAACTTTTTGACAGTACAAAAAATTAGGCTGAATCTCCGA
>ERZ772860.19-NODE-19-length-146574-cov-29.302882_pt1 | contig 146574 bp, 127 predicted proteins | sample MGYA00511342_ERZ772860 | MGnify/ENA primary metagenome ERZ772860 (study PRJEB29015, sample SAMEA2737665) | human gut metagenome | biome: human gut; feature: human-associated habitat; material: faeces | place: China | collected 2012 ... | reverse complement strand
AGTCATGACACAAGAAAAGCTCCCTCACAGGAAGGAGCTTTGTCTACAGTCTGAGGCCACTTTCTAAAGAAATTTAGAAGGTGGCCTTTCTTGCGTCCATGAACCAACAATGTGATTCTGTCAAATCAATATGAAGGGAGGAACCGGGATGCAGCTTGAAACAGAGGAGTATATGACGATTGAGCGAGTAAATGCTGTCAGAGAAAGAGCCGGAAAACTTAGGCGACAGTTTCTGAAGTATAAGGATGCTGAGAGTGTCTACAGTCTTACTCACAGGAAACTACTTGAGATGGCTGATGAGGCAGGTGCTATCTACAGAATCGATGGAACAGTTCTGATTAACAGAGATATCTTTGATGAATATCTGGAGCAGTTTCACCAGAAGCCTTGTACCTATTCAGCTTACATGCAGAGAAAGCAGTATGAAAAGTCCCGAAAGGAGAAGCAATGACCGGAAATATTTGGATGTGTTCTCATCTTTTGAATACGGAGGATCTGGAATTTGGAATGCATGAGTTTATCACTTACAAGATTCCGGATGATGAAGATGACATCGATGACGCTGAGGAAGAGGGCGGAGATGTTTCTAGTGAAGATGAAGAATAAGATAATCTTTTTATATTTAAGTATTTAAGAAAATTGAATATCTATATAGTATCTGTGGGATATATTCTACAAGATACTATATAGATAAAATAATAATTGTCCCAAAAACTTGACTTTTGTCCCGTTGTATTGTATTCTGTTTTCAGAAAGCTGGAGGTGGGTTTTATGAAAAAACAAAATGTATTAAACTTGATAAAATATCATGTTGAAAGAAATGAAAATGGCTTTCGTAATGAGGCAATAAGTATAGCGAGATACTTTGATAGCATTGGCGATGATCAGTTAGCTGAATACATTATGGGACTTATCGCAGAATCTAATTTATATGCTCCACAGGGAAGTGATTATGAGAGCGATTTCCTAAAAACTATAGATACAAGGGGAGCAGATCCTTTGTATCTGCCAACAGAGATATCCGAAGATGTTAAAGGAATAATTAATGCAGTAAATCATAATGTTGGTATAAATAAATTTCTGTTTGAAGGATTGCCTGGTAGTGGAAAGACTGAGGCTGCAAAACAGGTTGCAAGATTATTAGATAGAACTTTGTTTTGCATTGATTTTGAAAACTTGATTGATAGCAAATTGGGACAAACAAATAAAAATATTGCGACTGTCTTCAATGAAATAAATAGTCTTCCTTATTCGAATAAGGTTGTTGTTTTATTTGACGAGATAGACGTAATTGCATTGGATAGAATCAGTTCAAATGATGTTAGAGAGATGGGAAGAGTGACCTCTACCATTTTACGAGAATTAGATAGATTAACGGATTTGAACAAAGAAATAGTAATTATTGCAACGACAAATTTGTTTTCTAATTTTGATAAAGCACTGGTTAGAAGATTTGATGCAGTAATTAATTTTGATAGGTACAAAAAGGAAGATTTAATAGAAGTGGCAGAGTTCTATTTTGCTTCTTTTGTTAAAAACTTTAAGAGCGTATCAAAGGACACAAGGTTGTTTAAGAAAATTCTTAATGTCTGTCCCAAATTACCATATCCGGGAGAGTTAAAAAATGTTATCAAGACATCACTGGCATTTAGTGATGTTAATTCAGAGTTTGATTACCTGAGAAGATTATATAATAATCTTATTGGAAATATTGACGGAACCGATATTGAAACATTATATGCGCAAGGTTTTACTGTACGTGAAATTGAAAAGCTGAAGGGGGAGTCAAAAAGTAGTGTATCCAGAAAATTAAATAAGGAGGGGGTACAAGATGAATAATGTCCTTGAATTGAAAGGTAAACGCTTTGTGCAAGAATCCAAGAAGGGTAATGGTGGGGGAGCAGCAATAAACAGTAAAGTTGTTGTTACTAATAATCATGTCAAAAAGCTTCAGTCGAAACTGCAATCATTGAGAGAATTTTGGATGAATGAAGATAAGCCATTTTCCGGGATATTGATAAGTGTTCATTACAATAAAATAGTTGCAAAAACCAATCGAATATCAGGATTATTTAAAGGTGATCAATCAAATTATGCGATTGTTGGGGCAAAATTTAACACAGAGAAGACAAAGCACATAATCACCTATTTTTTAGAAGATGCTGATATTGAAGATAGCATTAAGCTATTAGAAAATGTGAGTAAGGTTTTGACAATATATTTTACAGATGGTATTTCCAAAGAAGTATTTGAACAAAAAATACTTTTTGATCGAATTGATTTTAAAAAGTATTTTTTGAGTAAAACACTATTTAGACAAATTGTTGCAGATGTTTCATATATAGATGACTTCGAAGTTGAAATGGCTCGCAAACACGACAAAGAGAGTATTATCACATTATTTGATATTGGAGTTGATGTAAAGTATGTTTTTAATAAGATAGGTATTGATATACTGTCGTCTAGAATACTTGATAATAGAACCGTTTATCTCGATGAAAATCAAATGAATCTTTTGTACGAGAAGGCACCGTATCTGGTGGCAATGGCAACAGAGAATTTGTCAGATTTATCGCCGGATGATTTTATTGAGGAGTATGAGAGCGATATTACTTCGATACCGAATCCAGGAATTGAACCAACAATAGGTGTTATTGATACTTTGTTTGATAAGCGCGTCTATTTTTCTAAATGGGTGGAATATCATGATATGGTTGATGATAATATTCCAAAAGGCCAGAATGATTATCGTCATGGTACGGCGGTATCCTCGATAATTGTAGACGGACCTAAAATGAATCCATGGTTGGATGATGGATGCGGTAGATTTAAGGTACGACATTTTGGTGTTGCAGCGGGAGCACAATTTTCATCTTTTACTATTATCAAACTTATTAAAACAATAATTGAGGGTAACAAAGACATTAAGGTTTGGAACATTTCTTTGGGTAGTAATCAGGAAATAAATGATAACTTTATTTCAGCAGAAGCAGCTGTGTTAGATCAGATTCAGTATGAAAATGACGTAATATTTGTCGTTGCAGGTACAAATAAATCTCGTGAGGATGTAAACAAAATAGGTTCTCCGGCAGATTCGATAAATAGTATGGTAGTCAATGCTGTAACAAAGAGTGGTTTGTCTACCAAATATTCACGTAAGGGGTTAGCTTTGTCTTTCTTTGCAAAACCTGATGTGAGCTACTACGGTGGAAGTGAAGAGCAATATATTCAGGTGTGTGAACCTTTGGGAGCTACATTTGTTGCAGGAACTTCTTTTGCCGCTCCTTGGATTGCAAGAAAATTGGCATATTTAATTGATGTTTTAGGATTAAATAGAGAAATTGCTAAAGCATTGATCATTGATGCTGCCAGAGGCTGGAACGATGCACCAACTCCAGAGGAAGTGGCACTGTATGGTCATGGAATTGTTCCTATTAAGATAACAGATATTATCCAGACGCCTGAAGATGAAATCAGATTTTTGGTTACGGATGTGAGTGAAAAATGGAATACTTACAATTATCATTTTCCGATACCGTTGAAAGCTGATACTTATCCGTATTATGCCAGAGCTACAATGTGTTACTTTCCGTTATGTGATAGAGCACAAGGAGTAGATTATACAAATACGGAACTTAACCTTCATTTTGGAAGAATTCAAGATGATGGCAAACTGAATGAAATAAATGACGATAAGCAGAACTTAGATGATATAGGAGAATCTAGAAGTTATATCCTTGAAGGTGATGCAAGGGAACGATTTAGAAAATGGGACAATGTTAAGTATGTAGCAGAAAAGGTAAAGGATAGACGTGTTCCCAAAAAGTCCTATAGAAATAAAAACTGGGGAATGGAAATAAAAACAAACAATAGACTTGATCCTGAAGATGGTGTTGGATTGAGATTTGGAGTAGTTGTAACAATTAAGGAAATGTATGGTATAAATCGAATTGATGAATTTATTAAAAATTGTAATCTGAATGGATGGCTTGTTAATGCAATAGACATCCAGAATAGAATAGAAATACATGAGAAAATAAATGAGGAAATTCGTTTCGATTAGACCACATAGATTTACATCAAATAATAAAATAATGAACTATTAGCAGTCTGGGGGATTGAGAAATCAATCTACAGGCTGCTTTTTGTTGCATAAAAATGGTGGAAAAGTCATGGGTAGGAAATCAAGATACTCAGAATATGCCAAGGGCATGAAGAAAAAGGCTGACGCAAAAGCGCAAAATTTTCGGATGTGTTTGTCAGAGTATTTATTGCAGTCAGGGCAGATTCATAAGAATGATGAATCTGAAAAACAGGAGTGGATTTTCCAACGGCAACCTGCAGAATAGAAGCATTTTCATTTGCAAAGGTATGGAAAATAAATGCCTGTTTCTGATAAGTATCGGCATCTATAATTGCTACAAAATCTCTGGGATAAAGAAAGGTAAAGAGTGAAATGCCGGCCAGGGCGAACATTTCCTGTGTTTTCTGTTCGATCAGCGAGAGATTGGTAAGGTTGTAGCGGGAATCAATGCGGATTAGAATTAGTCTGTAGGATCGGTTCAGTCCGATATGAAAAGTTTCCAATGAACTGCTGAGATAATCACAGTTACTGGTATCATTCTGGATCAGAGACTGAAGAACAAAATGTTTTTTATCCGCTTCTCTGCGGCTGTACTGATTCAGTTCTTGTTCACGGATCAAAAGATTGGTGATCCGTTCGGCGAGATAGAATACAAGTATGAATAACAGTTTAGCCGATATATTTCGGAAATATAATAGAAATATGTTCTGTAGAATGAAAAAAGAATTATGATTTAAAAAAATATGTTATAAAGGACATATAAATGACTGGAAAAGTTTGTTATAGTATGAATAAATCCAAAAGACCTAGATGTAGGAAACAGTCAGTGAATAACACAAAACAAATAACGAAAATCTGTGAAAATGAGGAGGAAACAAACTGTGAAAATTGTAACAGCAATCGATTCATTTAAAGGAAGTATGACTTCGATGGAAGCAGGACTTGCAGTAACAGAAGGAATACACAGAGTAGATTCAGATGTGGATGTGCAGATCAGACCGCTGGCAGACGGAGGCGAAGGAACGGTAGACGCGCTTGTTGCCGGGATGAATGGCATGAAACAGGAGATTCAGGTGACGGGACCACTTGGAACACCGGTAGTCTGTGAATATGGAATCATTGAAAGCAGCAAGACGGCAGTAATTGAGATGGCAGGAGCAGCGGGAATTACACTGGTACCGGATGAAAAGAAGAATCCACTTTACACAACGACTTACGGTGTCGGGGAAGTAATCAAAGATGCGATTGGAAAAGGCTGTAGAAGATTTATCATCGGAATCGGAGGCAGTGCAACGAATGACGGAGGTATCGGGATGCTGCAGGCACTTGGATTCGGATTCATGAACAAGAATGGACAGCCGGTACCATTTGGCGCAAGAGGTCTGGAAGAACTGGAGACGATCACGGATACCTATGTGATACCAGAACTGAAAGAATGTGAGTTCCGGATTGCGTGTGATGTAACAAATACGCTGTGTGGAGAGCAGGGAGCAAGTGCTGTTTACGGACCGCAGAAAGGAGCAACGCCATCTATGATCATGCAGATGGACAAATGGCTGGCATATTATGCGGCACTGGCAAAAGAAAAATTTCCGAAAGCAAATGCAAAACAGGTCGGAACCGGAGCTGCCGGAGGACTGGGATTCGCATTTTTAACATTTACCAATGCAGTGCTGGAATCCGGGATCAAGATCGTACTGGAGGAGACACAGCTGGAAGAATATATCAAAGATGCGGATCTGGTAGTTACGGGAGAAGGAAGACTGGACAGACAGACGGCGATGGGAAAAGCACCGATCGGAGTAGCAAAGCTGGCTAAAAAATACGGAAAGACAGTGATCGCATTTGCAGGATCGGTAGAACGGGATGCAAGAGAATGTAACGAGCATGGAATTGACGCATTCTTCCCGGTTTTACGAGACATTACCACGCTGGAAGAAGCCATGAAGAATGAAAATGCGAAGAGAAACCTGGCGGATACTGCGGAACAAGTATACCGTTTATGGAGATAAGGCAGAACAGGTAAAAAATGAAAAGAAATAAAGTCTGATACTTGGTGCACTCATCGGTCTTGCAGTTGCGATCATGATGTATGTGATTTAGAAAGTAGATGGAAAATGATAATATTGCAATTAGCTACATGCAGTAGAGCAAGGTTAGGGGTTTCTTTTTTCTGTCCTACATGTGGCGTGAAATATTCTCAGGAACGCTCTGCCAGTATGTCTTTTAAACTTGTCAACTGTATCCATTCTTAATGTAATGGCAGTGTGCGATGCATATATGCCTGAGGATTCAGAATGGAGCAAAGAATTCAAGATGTTGTATCAGAATGTAGTAAATGTGGTGAATACAAGTCTTAATCTCGTAAACAAAGTTTGCGAGGTTAAGGAGAACATAGGATGTGCAATAGTTTATTTCTATCCGGTCAGTGAAATGTTTGTTCACGATAACCCAAAGGAGTAATATTAAAATGCTTCTTAAATGTATTTTGAAAATGGGATTGACTTGAGAAACATAAATAACTGCTGATCTCAGAGAGGGGTTTATCAGTATATTTTAGTAGAGATTTTGCTTCTCTTAGTCGACAACTCATTATATATTCACTGATACCTGTGCCTAGTTCATCCCTAAATTTTTTAAAAAGGTATGCCCTGCTTTTTTTAGAATAGCTTACAACGTCAGGAATACCAATAGGCTCGTTGATGTGAAGTGAAATATATTGCATGCATGAAAAGATTTCCTGAGATACTCCATCAGGTAATTTTTGCTGTGCTACCCTTTGCGCAAAATCTAATGGCATGTTGTATTGCAGTTTCTTGACTGCTTCCTCGGTCTGTAATTTTTCACATTCTTGTATATATGTATCAATAAGCTGATAAGTTTGCTCAATGTCCATTCCACCCGGAATGGCGGCATACTTGCCAATCATGGTTGTTAATCCTATGAACAAGTTTTTTGCTTGCCTGAGAGGTGTTTCAGCAAGCTTGCCTTCTCGGTTATTACCTGTCTGGGCGGCTGTCATCAGGAATGTGTTAAGTCTGTCAGCATCTCCACTCTTTATTAATTCAAGCATTCTTTGCTCAAAAAAATAGGTGCCATGAAGAATACCTTCTTCTCTTGACTGATAAAGATTAGAAGAATGTTGTTGACCTACTAAGGTCTGATATTCCGTATCTGAAAACCCGAACGCTTCCTCGAGATTTAAGCATACACCAGTCAGAGTGAAGTAAAGGTATAACAAAAGATTTAAAAACTGATTGTAAGTATATTGTGAAATACCACCTAGAAATGATGCGATTTCTCCATACCTGTTCAGAGAGATCGCATTTTTGTTCATATAAGACCTAATAAACCCATCAGTTACCGGTGTGGAATAAGTGGGACCTACTACCAGACTATGGATTCCATCCTTAAATGGCACATAACCGTAATAACCAGTGTCGGACGAAACATATACAGCGGGTCCTTCTTTTGCAGTCAGTTTATGAAAAACAAAAGGATAGGGATCGCTTTCTTCATAGAAACCTGCCGAACATAAAAAAGCATTATTTTGGTAAATAGCAATTGGTAAATAGTGTGCTGAATAGAACAGTTCACAATATGATTTGTAATCCATAAAAAATTCACCCCTTAATAGACAATTATATAATATTATAGATTTTTATGCAATAAGCGATGGAGCTCAAATGCTATAATATGAAAAAATAAAAGGAAAAGGAGTAAAAGTAATTAAAAATGCCGATAACTGGCATGAGAACTCCGGTGATAAAGAGTGATTTTAGATTTTTGCAATGACTGGACTTTTCAAAAAGAGAATGAAAAACCTGTGAAAGTTAATCTGCCACACGATGCGATGCTTTATGAAGTTCGTGAAGGAAGTAGCAGAAATGGTGTAAATTCAGGTTATTTTCCGGGTGGAAAATATATATATGAAAAAACTTTTGATTTGGATTCTTCATTGATTGGTAAATCAATAGAACTGCATTTTGAAGGTGTATATCATAACAGTAGCATATTTGTAAACAGCAAGCTCGCAGGAAACCATCGATACGGGTATACAGCATTTGATGTTGATATATCTGATTTGGTTCGAGCAGGAGAAAACCATATTTGCGTGAAGGTAGATAACTCGCTTGAACCAAATTGCCGCTGGTATTCAGGGTCGGGGATATATCGGACTGTGCAACTGGTAATACGTGAGCCAAATCATATAATAGATGTACACATTGATACAGTTCAGATACGGCCTGCACAAATAAGTATCAGCGTACATACAGCGGAGGTCTGTCCCGTGAGTGTGTATATATACGATGGTGACAAAAGGGTGGTAAGCGGCACACCGGGGGTGTTAACTGTACCCGATGCAAAGCTATGGAGCGATGAGAACCCTTTTTTGTATAAAGCAGTTATAAAGACTGATACAGATCAAAGAGAGTTCATGTTTGGAGTCAGACTGTTAAGGTGGGATGCACAGAATGGAATGACGGTAAATGGTCAGAGAGTTCTCTTAAGAGGTGGCTGTATTCATCATGATCATGGAGTGTTGGGTGCCTGTGAATATTATGATGCTGAATACAGGCGTATCAGTATTCTCAAAAATAACGGCTTTAATGCATTAAGAATTGCACATAACCCGGCTTCTCAGATTACGCTTGATATTTGCGACAAACTTGGAATGTATGTACTTAATGAAACTTTTGATGGATGGTATATTCCTAAAACATATCATGATTATGCAAGATGGTTTGATGAGGACTGGAAGAAGGATATAACCGCAATGGTAGAATCCTCAAGGAATCACCCCTGCGTAATAATGTATTCACATGGAAATGAAGTGTCGGAAACAGCAACGGAGCGTGGTATTAAGACCTGTAAAGAACTGACTGATTTTATACACGAACTTGATAATACAAGACCGGTAACGGCGGGAATAAATGTTTTATTGAATGTTTATACTCAGATGGGTATGGGTGTTTATAAGGAGACGAAAAAGTATAGGCCGGAGCCACTTCCTGCTAAGAATGCATACAAAGAAAAAAAGACCGGTTCTGCATTTTTCAATGCTATGGCAGAAAAGCTTGGACCACTTATGTTTTTTATGAGCAAGGGGGGAAAAGGTGATCGGGCTTGTCTTGGAGCGGCGAACGGTTTGGATGTACTTGGACTTAACTATGCATCTTCTAGATATGATGAAGATGTCAAAAAATATCCTGACAGGCTTATGGTTGGCTCTGAGACAATGGTTGCAGATTTACCTTACAACTGGGAACGTGTTAAAAAATATCCTCAGCTATTGGGTGATTTCGTATGGTCTGCCTGGGATTATATTGGGGAGGCATGCATCGGTGACTGGACGTATCATTCCTATAAGGGACTTCCGTTGCTTGCCGGACAGGGAATGATTGATATTACCGGTAAACCTTTAGCTTCTATGTATTTTATGCAGATTGTTTGGGGTCTTAGAAAAAAGCCCTTTATTGGAGTAAGACCTGTAAATCATGCGAAGGAAGAACCAAGCAAGGGCGCATGGCAATTTACCAATGCTATAGATAGCTGGAGCTGGCAAGGCTATGAAGGGAAAAAGGCTACAGTGGAGGTATATGCGGATGCCGTGGCTGTTCGGCTTTCGCTAAATGGTAAGACCGTAGCAACAAAGCTGGTCAAAAAATATAAGACTCAATTTAAGCTTCCATATGAACCCGGGACGTTGCTTGCAGAAGCACTTGATGCTAATGGAAAGATTATCTCAAAATACAGCTTGTCATCAGCAAATGCGGAAATCGTATTGCATGTGTCAGCAGAAAAGAAAGTTCTTAAAGCAAATGGAAAAGATTTGTGCTACATACCTATTGAATTTAGCGATGCCGATGGAAACCTGAAGCCTTATATTGAGCAACGGGTTGAAATAGAGGTAAAAGGTAGTGCGACCTTGGCCGGTTTTGGAAGTGCATTGTGTAAGACGGATGAAGTTTTTTATAAAAATTATCATGATTCATATCGTGGAAGATGTCTGGCTGTTATACGGGCAGGAAAGATTCCGGGAAAAACAGTTATAAATGTTAAATCAGCGGGAGTAAAACCGGTTTCGCTAGAAGTGGAGGTAGTGTAATGGGTAAATTCAGATTATTCGGGTTACAGACGGATGAAATCTCAGACAGAGAAATCAAGCATCGAAAACTTGCCCGAGAGGTTGCATCAGAAGGAATGGTGCTTCTTAAAAACGAAGGCATTCTTCCTTTGCAGCCACAAAAGATAGCTCTGTATGGGGCAGGCGCGAGAATGACAGTAAAGGGCGGCACAGGTAGCGGAAATATGCAGGAGCGCTACAGTGTGACAATCGAAGAAGGCCTTATAAATGCAGGGTTTGAAATAGTATCCGGCAGGTGGCTGGAGCGTTTTGATGAATCCTTTGCAAAAGAAAAAGAAGAATGGCGCTTAGGGATAGAAGAAAAAATTAAGCATTACAAGCCATGGGAAGTTCAGAAAATGTTTGATGAGGTTATTCACGTTATGCCTCTCCGTTTCCCAATTGGCGACCTAATACAGGAAACTGACATTTCTGCAGAAACAGATACGGCTATATACGTAATTGCCCGCCAGGCTGGAGAAAGTGCTGATAGGAAACTGGAAAAGGGTGATTATTATCTTTCAGAAGTTGAAGAGAAGAATCTTAGTTTTTTAGCAGATAAGTATAAAAAAATACTTCTTGTTATTAACTGCGGCGGTATTTTAGATATGTCTGTCCTCGATAAAGTTCAGGGTATTGGTGCTGTTTTGCATTTTGTACAGGGCGGTGAAGAAGGTGGGAATGCTTTTGCAGACGTAGTGACCGGTAAAGTTACACCTTCAGGGAAACTTACTGATACCTGGGCAAGAGATTATGAGGATTATCCATGTGCCAAGGATTTTGGTGCACTGGGGGATGTTCTTAATCAGGATTATAAAGAAGGCGTTTATGTAGGTTATCGCTGGTTTGATGCAAACGAAATAGTACCTCGCTGGCCTTTTGGATTTGGTATGAGCTATACAGACTTTGTTATAAAGGCAGAAGATATTAAAGCTACTGGAAGTAAAGTTACCGTGACAGCAAGGGTTAGAAATGAGGGTAAGTCATTTTCAGGAAAAGAAGTTGTTCAGCTTTACATAGCAAAACCAAACGGAAAACTTCTTAAAGAGAGAAAGGCTCTGGCAGCTTTTTCAAAGACGGGGCTGTTAGCACCAGGGGAGGAAGAGGTCTGTAGGCTAAGCTTTGATTTGTCTGACTGCACTTCTTATGATGAGCAAACTGCCTGCAAGATCCTTGAAGCAGGAGAGTATGGGCTGTATATAGGAAGTGATTCAAGACGTAATGAGCTTTGCGGTGTTCTTACACTAGCCCAAACTGTAATTATCGAAAAACTCACCAATATTCTTCCGCTTAAGAAGGATTTTGTTGAGTTTATTCCTAAGGAAAAAGAAACACTATATCCTAACGAGGTTAAGCATCTTGTAATTCAGGAAGGTGCTTTTACCAGAAAAAATATAAGCTATGATGCAGTTAAGATGGTATTTAAGTCCGAGCAGGCAAAAAACCACCTTAAGAATTTGACAGACAAAGAACTGATAGAACTTTGTGTAGGTGCAGGATTTAGCGGACTTGGCTACAATGTAACACCTACGACTGTCGGAAGAACCAGCATTAATCTTATGAAAAAGGGTATTCCGAATGTGAACTTTTCAGACGGACCTGCCGGAATTAATCTGTGTCCAAAGAATGCCTACACAAAGCATGGAATGCCTAAATATATTGATGAAATACCTAAGGACTGGCAATGGGGTTGGATACGAAAGATGGAGCCGATTGTTTTGGCAAAACCGGGGAAGGGCTACAGAGTATATCAGTATATGACCTGTTTCCCTGCTGTGACACTGCAGGCACAGACATGGAATCCTGACTTAATTGAAAAGGTCGGTGAGGCAATTGGTACTGAAATGGTGGAGACAGGCATTACGCTTTGGCTCGCTCCGGGAATGAATATTCATAGAAATCCTCTTTGTGGAAGAAATTTTGAATATTATTCAGAGGATCCACTTGTTTCAGGCATTATGGCATCAGCTGTTACAAGAGGAGTTCAAAGCCATAAGGGACTTGGCGTTACTATAAAACACTTCTGTTGTAATAATCAGGAAGATAAACGAGAGACTGTATCTGAAAATGTTAAAGAAAGAGCTCTGCGTGAAATCTATCTGAGAGGCTTTGAAATTGCAGCAAAAAGTTCAAAGCCTTGGGCAGTTATGACTTCCTACAACCTTGTGAACGGGGTGCATACTTTTGCAAGTGCTGACCTGTGCACAAAGGTACTTAGAAATGAGTGGGGCTATCAGGGGCTTGTAATGACTGACTGGACCGCCAGCGAAAAAAATCCGGGTGAACATGCTGAGTGCATTTTGGCAGGAAATGATTTGATTATGCCGGGACACTCGGGAGCTAAGAAAGAACTTACAGCAGCTCTGAAAAGCAATAAGATTAGTAGGCGTGATTTAGAGCTTGCGGCTGCAAATGTTCTGAATGTGATTTTTACAAGTAATGTTTGGGAAATAGAAAAATAATATTGGAGAGGGTTTAACGTGAAAACACGAGAGCAAATTGACGAAAGAGATAAGAAAGTACTGGAATTTAGAAAAAATCAGAATGGGAAAAAGGCCTTAAAATATGGCTTTGCATGTACACTTATTGCCCTGTTCCTTGCGAGTGTAGTAGATGAAATCAGTTCATCAATTGGAACGCAGATACAGTCCAGCGTTGTTACTGAATTCTTTGTAAGGCCTTTAAATATTCCTTACAACGAAGCAATGGCTATGTTTAGTACTGCAACAACATTTTCTTATGCTTTGATGGCTTTGGTTCCATTTTACAAAGCTTTAGCTGATAAGATTGGTAGAAAGCCATTTCTGGTTTTCAATACCTTTGGTATGGGTATGGGTATGGCACTTGCCTGCTGGTCACCAAACATGGTAGTTTATTTTATCGGTTATGGTATGACTGTGTTCTTCGTACAGCACGATATGCAGATTGTTTATTTGTATGAAATTGTTCCAAAGGAAAAGAGAGCAACTATTTACGGACTTATTAAGGGTATCAGTACGCTTGGTATAGTGTTAATACCAATGCTCAGAAGTTCAGTAATGGGTACAGATACAAGCCTTTGGAGAGGTGTTTACATTATTCCTGCTGTGATTGCAATCGTTGTTTCGCTGTTTTCACTTTTAGTTACACGTGAGTCTAAGACATTTTTACACCAGAGAATATCTTATCTTGAGTCACCATATGAGGTACGTCATCCTGAAGTAAAGAAGTTAAGCAAAGAAGAAAAGAAAAATCAGAAGGAAGAAAATAAACAGCAGAAGACAGGTGTCTTCCATGCACTGGGACATCTTATTAAAAACAAGCAGCTCTTATGGCTTGCTATAGTAAGTTGTGCATTTGCACTTGGTAGCACTACAATTTCAGGTTATTCAGAATCAATTATGACAGATTTTGGCATGACTCCTGAAACTGTAAATGAAGCGTTAATCATTTATCCTTTCCTTTATGCTGCTTTGATTGTAGGTGCAGGCTTTGTCGGTGATAAACTTGGACGTAAGACTATTGTTAGTGTCTGCGGAGCTCTTGCTGTACTTGGCTTTATTAGCTTTAATGTTTCTGCATGGCTTACCGGTTCACCATACCTTGTAGGTATTTTCTATGGATTGTATTTAGGCTGCTGGTGGATTACACTGGATTATGTTGGTATGATGGTTGCGGAGTCAGCACCTACCTATAATCGTGGTTCTGTGCTTGGCGCAGTAAATCTTATCACCATGGTTGGTAGTGGCCTTGGTAGCATCGTTCCTATTTTTGCTGTATTACTTTTCGATAAAATAGGTTTTGGTTATATGACAGCCGTTATGCCATTTGCATTTATCGGCGTATTGCTCCTAATTTTCAAGGTTAAGGAAACAAAAGGCGTTGATCTTGATAAGGTTACTTATTAATAGATAAAAGGTGTTGAGTAGATTATGGCAAATCCTTTTCTGGATATAAATACATATATAGCGGATGGAGAGCCTCATGTGTTCGGAGATCGTGTTTATCTGTTTGGCTCACATGATATAGCCGGTGGCAACACCTATTGTATGCTGGATTATACATTTCCATCTGCACCTTTGGATGACTTGGAAAACTGGACAAGTAGAGGAATATCTTACCGGGCAGAGCAGGACCCGCAATACGGAGATATCTTAAAGTATATGTATGCGCCTGACGTTGTTCAGGGTAATGATGGCAGGTTTTATCTCTATTACTGCATGTCCGGTGAAAAGGGTGTAGGTGGTTATGGTCAAAAAATCAGTGTGGCAGTTTGCGATACACCTGATGGGCAATATGAGTATTATGGTTTTGTTCGTAATCCTGATAAGACTCCAATGCTTAAGTATGTAACCTTTGATCCTGCGGTCATCAATGATGAGGGGACAATCAGGTTATATTATGGGGCCTGGTATCCATTTGATGAATCGGTACCTTTATTAAGACCGGTTTTTTACAGAATCGAAAGCAATATGTTTGGTAAGAACATCGATGAAATTAAAGCATACCAAGATGGCATTATGGGAGCTAACCATGTCATACTTGGGGATGACATGCTTACAATTAAGTCTGAGCCCTGCCATATTATGCCTAATAAAGTGAAGGGAACAGACTTTGAAAAGCATCCATTTTTTGAAGCAAGCTCGATAAGAAAAATCGGTTCTGAATATTATTTCATTTATTCGTCAATGAAGGGACATGAATTATGCTATGCCACAAGCAGTTATCCTGATAGAGATTTTCGATACGGAGGAGTCATCATATCAAATGGCGATATAGGCTTTAATGGTCGAAATGACAGTGCCCGACTGAATACCACAGGAACAAATCATGGAAGTATAGAGTGTATCAATGGACAATGGTATGTTTTTTATCACCGAAACACGCATAAATCAGCTTATTCGAGACAAGCCTGCGTAGAAAGAATTGCGTTTGATACAAGCGGAAATATAAAGCAGGCGGAAATAACTTCCTTAGGATTTTCTAAAAGTCTTAAAACAGATAAAACGTATCCGGCTTCTATTTGTTGTAACCTATATAGTGGCAGAATGCCACACATAGGGAATGGAATTAGTTCAAAAAATATTCCTTACATTGCAGAAAGTAGCAATAAGCAAATAGTTATAGCAACCAATAAAACAAAAATGGTTTACAAATATTTTGAAGTTGAGGCGGGACATTATATTTTATCGATAAAATGTAAAGCCAATAGCAATGGAAAAATAATAATATGTACTGGGCAGGAAAGTTTTGAGGCAGATATTTCTGCTTTTGAAGAATGGAACAATATAAAAATTCCTATTGTGCTACAAGGTGGAACGCTTACTCTTAGTATAGAGTATAAAGGTCCTAAAATATTGTTTGTAGAATCGCTTCGCATTTGCAGGAACAGTAAAATGTAGTTCTTTTATTCCTTGGTAGTCGGCATGACTGCCACAGTTAACAGGTAACAAAAAAACGCCTCCAATCGAAAAATATGTCTTATAAATAAGGGCGCGAAGCGCCGCATTTTTCGATGGATTTGTCAAGTGTTTTTGATAAAAAAGTGGGGGATTTTAATCAAAAAGGAATCTGAAAGCTTTATAGGCTGATTGCACTATGATGCGTCGAAGTTATACCACAAGTATAATGACAAACTATGTAACGCTTGATAAAAGAAGTAAGAAAGCGCAGAGGGAATATTATGCTAAGCAGCGAACAACATGGGGAGAACTGAATCCGGTTACAAGATCAGTTCCGAGTGGAAAGGCTTACAACAGAAAAAAGGAAAAGCAGAGAATCGGTGTTGAATTCAGAAATGGATTTGATGCCGATTTTTTGCGAAGTTTAGTGTTGTTCATACATTTTAGGATTAACGAAAGGAGCGAATAATCATGAAGAGATATAAGTTTTGAGAGCCAGGGTAGGGGGTATTGTCACTGGTTCAAGCACAATAGTGTAATTTCGAGCAAAAAGCCAAAACAGAATTGATATTTTGCTCGAAATAATGTATACTTTGAGCAGAATAGGAAATTCTAGTTTCAAAGGAGATGTGGGGGTTATGAAATCTAGTGAACAATTTGCAATTGAATGGAATCGTTCAAAACGTGCAATCAATGATTTGTGCAATAAAGGAAAAATCCCAGGTGCTATAAAAGAAGGAAGAAAGTGGCTTATTCCGGATGACGCAGTAAGACCTGTTGATAAGAGAGTTTCTTCAGGGAAGTACGCAAAGAAGAAGGCTGCGAATAATAAGTCATTACCTATTGGTATTTCTGATTATGTCAGAGCACAGGCAGATTATTACTATGTAGATAAGACTTTGCTTATAAAGGAATTCCTTGATCAGAAGCCACTGGTTTCTTTGTTTACAAGGCCGAGACGTTTCGGAAAGACATTGAACATGGATATGCTCAGAGTTTTTTTTGAGATTTCAGAGGAGGATACAAGTAAATATTTCGAGAATAAAGCAATCTGGAGATGCGGTGAAGAATATCGCAGACAGCAGGGACAGTATCCAGTTGTATTCCTTACTTTCAAAGATGTTAAGTTTGATTCCTGGAAAGCAACTCTTGATAAGATTAAAGATCTTTTGCAGGAGGAGTTTGGAAGACATCAGGAGATTGCGGATAGTGATAGACTTGCAGAGTATGAAAAGACCTATTTTGCGAAAATCATAAATGGCGAGGCCTCAGAAGTTGACTTGACTGTATCATTAGCAAAGTTATCTCAGATGCTTACAAAACATTATGGTAAAGCGCCAATCATTATTATTGATGAATATGACACACCGATTCAAGAAGGTTATTCCAAGGATTTTTATGATGAAATAATTGGATTCATGAGAAATTTCTTCTCTGAAGCATTTAAGGATAATAAGAATCTAACTTATGGATTTCTAACTGGTATTCTTCGGATTGCTCAGGAGAGCATCTTTAGTGGCCTGAATAATTTAACAGTGAATTCTGTGATGGATGAAAAGTATGATCAGTTCTTTGGATTTACTGCTTCAGAAGTCAGAGATATGCTGGAGTATTATGGTGCCCTGGATAAAGAAGCAGAGCTGAAGGATTGGTATGACGGATATTTATTTGGATCTACAGAGATCTATAATCCGTGGTCAGTAATCAATTATATTTCTAAAGGCTGCATTCCGCAGGCCTATTGGGTAAATACCGGAAAAAATGAAATTCTGGAAGATGTCCTTAAGGTGGCAACGGATGATATTACTGAAAGACTTTATTCTTTGCTACAAGGCGAAAGAGTTATTGCCCAAATTGATCAGAATGTTGTTTATAGATCTCTTTCAGAGGATCCGGCAAATATTTACAGTTTACTGTTAGTAGCTGGCTATTTGAAAACACCAAAGAAAGAATTGCAGGCAGATGGTTCTTATCTGTGCGAGGTATCCATTCCGAACAGAGAGATTGCAGCCGTATATAAGAGTGAAATATTATCGCACCTGTTACAGATTGGAGCTATCACAAGAACGACCGCCAATAAGATTGCAGAAAGTCTTTATGCAAATGATTATAAGAAACTGCAGAAAGCAATTGCTGAATATATGGATAAATCCATCAGCTTCTATGATGCTGGCGCAGAAGGATTTTATCATGGATTAGTTCTTGGTTTGATCGCTTTGATGGATAATCAGTATAAGATTAAGTCAAACAGAGAGTCCGGGGATGGACGATATGATATTAGTCTATTCCCAAGAGAAGGTAGATATCCTGGAATCATTATGGAGCTTAAGTGGAAAAAGGACTTGAGTGCAGATGAGCTTTCAGGGCTTGCAGATGAAGCGTTAATTCAGATTGATGAGAAGAGATATGACGCTGAAATGAAAGAAGATGGCATTCAGGATATTTTGAAATTTGGAATTGCATTTTCTGGAAAGAAGGTAAGTGTCAAAACAAAATAAGATTAAGCATCGTTTTGGAGACGAAAAAGGTGCTATGCACAGTAGAAAAGAAGGGAAAATAACGGTATGGGAATGACTTTATCTATGGAGGAAAAGGTGCAGACAGCAGCTGAGGCGGTGATCCATGCACCGGCAGCTGACGAAACGGTAACGGGCAGGATAGTGCATGCAGAGGATTTTGATCCGCTGTTTGCCATGTCCGAGGAGGATTGTGTCGAAGGGTTTATAAAACGTGAAATGCAGCGCGCCGGGATCACGGAAGAACAGAATCTGATCCCGGAGGATATGCTGCGCAGAAAAAACATACTGAATGCCGTTTTGGCGGTTCTGCTATTCGTATACATATCTCTGTTTTTCTTTCATTTTCCGATGAAAACCTATGTGATCGGACTTATCATCCTGGTGGTATATGCATTTTTGACCAGCCGTTATCAGCTGATAAAATATTTGAAAAAGGAGATCAGATCCAGATCCCAGGAGAAAATCTCGAATATTGTCATGAATGTGAAGGCATCCATGGTGCCGGATTACAGCAAAAAGTTAAAATGGGCTCTCATGGCGGTGGCCGTGGCAGGCTCATTGCTGTTGTTCAGTAAGCCCAGGATCTTCTATGAGCAGGCAGATGACGGATATTATGTGCGGTTTTATGTCTATGGTCTGACGAATATGACGACGGCGACCATTCCCGATACCTATCAGGGGGAGAAGGTAGTGGGCCTGCGCGGCAACACCTTTTCCAATATGCCCTTTTTATCAGAGGTAACGCTGCCGGACAGCATTACAGAGATCCGCGGGCAGGCATTTAAAAACTGCAGAAGCCTGGAAAGTGTCACATTGCCGGAGCATCTGACGTATCTGGGCGGGGAAGCTTTTTACCATTGCAGCAGTCTGGAGGAGGTAAATCTTCCGGCGGGACTGACGGAGATCCGCGGCAACACCTTTGAAGAATGCAGCAGCCTATTGCGCATAGAGATCCCGGATAACGTGACCAGGATCGGCGGACACGCGTTTTATGGAAATACCAGTCTGGAAGAGGTGGTGATCTCCCCGGACAGCAGGCTGCAGCAGATCGGGTCTTCCGCTTTCCGGTGCTGTGATTCTCTGCGGGAGATCACACTGCCCCGGGGCGTATCTGTCAATGAACGTGCTTTCAAGGAGACACCTGTAAGGATCGATTACTATGAATACTAAATTTATTCATTTGTTATATGTGCCGACCATGGCATGTAACATGCAGTGCCGGTACTGTTATCTGGAGGACCACACCGTAGATACCCTGCGGGGCGGAGATTGTCTGGAGACCCTGCAATATGCCATCGCGAAATTCCGTGAAGCGGATGTGGTACCCTTTAATATTTCCCTGCACGGCGGCGAGGTGACCACTTTGCAGGAGCGGGAATTCCACGACCTGATCCAATATATCAGCAGTTACTATCAGAAAAACCGTGAACTCATCACGGATGCAGGCTTCAGGGTAGGGCATCCCCACATTAAGACGAACCTGTACGGACTGGACAGACATATCGAGACCATCCGGGAGTTCAACGTGTCCATATCGGGCAGCCTGGATCTGCCGCTTTCCCTGCATGAAAAATACAGGGTGACCAAGGGCGGAGAGGGCACACTGGAACGGATACTGGATAATATCAGACTCCTGGAGGAGATCCCTGACAAGAAAAAAGTATCTGCCACGATCTTTCGGGAGCATTTCGAACAGCTGGATCAGATCATCGAGGATATCAGATTCCTGGACCGGAACACGTGCCTGGATATGAATGATTTTAATTTTATGATAGGGTTTGACTACAATTCCTGTGGCCTGCTGCATCACATGAGTGAAGAGGAACAGCTGATCTTTTACCGGCGGATGCATGAGGCTTTTGACGGGACCAATCTGGATGCCGGGGTCAACGGTGCATGGTTCGATGAGTTCGGACCGGAATACTGCACCAACTGCGATAATTGCGGAGAGAAATTTTTCCTGTTGGAGCGTAACGGAGACATCTATTCCTGCGTCAGAGGTCAGAAGAACGAAGATTTTTACTACGGTAATATCTACCGTGATACGGTGGACACCATTTTGAAAACCGCTGCACGGAAGATCTTCCAAAACCATAACAGACAACCGTTTCCCGAGGAATGTGCGAGGTGCGCTTACCTGTATCTGTGCAAAACGGGCTGCCCTTTTGTGAAAAATGTATATGGCTCCGGCAAAAGCTACACCTGCCTGCTGCAACAGCAGATGTACCGGGACCGCGGCTATACCCCGGATGCTTCTGCTGACGAGACGGCATATGAATATGTGACGAAGATGCGCCTGGAGGAGCCGGAAAAGTATCTGCCTGCCAAGACATCCGCAGAATATCCTGCACTGGAACAGATCATTGCACAAGATGCGAAGTTACAATATATCTATGACAGCGGTGTGTTTGAACTGGACGTGGATGGAGACAGATATCCGCTGATCTCCCAGATCCTTAGGAAGTCCAGGGAGATCCTATATCTGACACCCATCAGCACGGTAAAGCTACGTATGAAAAAGCATATGCTGGAGGAAGAATGCGATTATCCGGAGAACAACGCATTGTACCTGATGCTATTGTCCGGAGATCTCGTGACTTATGGGGATGAGGGGAGAACAAAACAGCGGCACATTGCCACGCATCAGATTTATAAAGGGGTGCTGGACCATTCCGGGGACAACGAAGAAGAATGGTATGTATATGATATTTCCGGGCTCCTGCGCGAATATGCAAAGGAATATGCCACGGGCAGCCCGAACAATTTGTTGTGCACCACTACGGAGCTGAGAGACTGCCATTACCGGAAGCAGGAAAACAATGCCTATTACCATATACAGGCCATCAATCTCCCCTTTCAGAACATTGAATTTTACTATCTGACACTGGAGCAAAATAATGACAAGGAGGCTTTCCATGAATTTTGAACCGCAGACCTATGAAGAACTGATCCGCATGAAGCGTTGTGTGGAACTGACAAAATATTATGAGGTAACAGAGGAGGAGCTTTGGGAGATCTATCATTTCCTGGAGCAGGAGCCGGAGGCTTTCATCAAGGGAGGCAGACAGAATCTGTCCCTCATCATCGGACAGAATACCGCAAAAACCCAGAAGGTGATCATGGCGAACTGCACCGACAGCAGCATTGACGGAATCCTGCTGTCACGGACGGAATTCAAAGTGTTCCCTCATTACACACCATCCTCAGGCTCCGGCAGCAGTGGTGGTTCCTCTTCCAACAACAATAATAACAATAACAACAATAATAACAACAATAACAGATAGGACACGAAAGCAATGGCATTCATATCCGAAACACTTCAAATGCGCAGGCTTACAGAAAGCGGCGTCAATATCAAGACTACCTACATCGTCGATGGCACCCTGAGATACCGGTCCACAGACGGAACCTGTCAGGATGATGTGCACAGTGGTATCCGATGCCGCAAAGAGTATTTCCGGCAGGGGAAATTGCTCCATACAGAGAAAATCTTCGATTCCCGCATGGAGTATACCTTTGTATCCGGAATGGATGAAGAGGCACAGCATACCTGTGAGAACTGCGGCTTTACCGGTAAAGTAAAGGAATTTGTGAACGGCTGTCCCTGCTGTGATGCGGCCTCCAACATTGACTACGCAGACAAGGAGCTGGGCAGCAAGCACCATTATGACCTGGTATTGCAAAGCCCGGTCTACCGGATCGTCACGGGAGTGGTAGACTACATCATATCATTCGTGCTATGCAGCCTGTGGATCATAAATACCTCCAGGACCTTCAATGGCTATGATGTGGGCAAGATTTTCATCTACAGCACAATCCTGGCTATGATCCTCTATTACTTTTTCTACCTGTGCGATGCTTATGCGGTATTGGGGCCTGTCAGACGATACAAAGAAAAACAGAACCGTCAGCAACAGGAATTCTGGACCGGCACCGGCATCGACAAAAAGCGGTTCTATAATAACCTGAACTACGAAGCCGGCAGACGCTACTATTCCCGGCCGGATGTCATTGATTACGACATTATGGACTATACCGGTCTGCAGGAACATGTGGAGAACGGTATACTGTGCGTGGATGTGGAGTTGAAGGTCAGACTGGTGTATCTGCGAGGTGGGCGGATCACATCCGCATATCAGAAGGATACCTTCTCCCTCAGTCACAATGACAGAGTCATGACCCTGGACAGCGGGATCCACGTGATCAAATGCCCCAAATGCGATGCTAATATTGATGTGACCAAAGGCATGTGTGAATATTGCGGGACCGAGATCGACAGCCTGCAGGAATGGAAGTGAAAAAATACAAAATATTGATGGAGATATACCGAGGAGGAAGAAACAATGAAAATCTGGTTAGATGATCTCCGCCCCGCACCGTGGGGATATGAGAGCGCCAGATCCGTGAATGAAGCCAAGACGCTGATCCGCGAGGCGGAGAGAAACGGCATTGAGATCGAGGTGCTGGATCTCGACCATGACCTGGGAGATTTTGCAAATCAGGGAGGCGATGCCATCAAACTGCTGGACTGGCTGGTGGAGCGGGAGACCTTTTATCCCGCGGAGATCCATACCGCGAACCCCGTGGGCAGAGCGAATATGGAGAGCGTGCTGGCGAGGTACTGGGGAGAGGAGTACTGGTAGAAAACTTGATGACCACTGGTGGCAACTTGGTGGCAACTTGGTGGCAACTTTTGTAAAAAAGTTTGTAAGATTCTGTCGCATATTGTCATATATATAATAGAGGGAGCAATTTTACATAGATTGCAGTATTCCTGAAAATATGCTATGATACTTTTAAATGAGCGAAAAAAGTAAAAAGAATCAGACAATTCAATATTATGATCAAAATGCCGCCGATTTTGTGGAGAACACGCGGAATGTAGATTTTCATGTAATGCAGGATGAATTTATAGAAGGGCTTCCTGCAGGGGCGAAGATCCTGGATCTGGGCTGCGGCTCCGGAAGGGATACGAAATATTTCCTGGAGCATGGATATCAGGTAGACGCGATAGACGGCTCCGCAGAACTGTGCGCGTTGGCATCAGAGTACACGGGGATTCCGGTGAAATGCCAGATGTTCCAAGAGCTGGATGCATCGGAAGTGTATGACGGTATCTGGGCGTGCTCATCGTTGCTACATTTATCCTATGGGGAACTGGATGAAGTGTTATATCGCATCGAGAAGGCGCTGAAGCCGCAGGGCATTTTGTACATGTCATTTAAGTATGGTGTATTTGAAGGGGAAAGGAACGGCAGATATTTTCTGGATTTCACAGAAGAGAAACTGGAGCAGCTGCTGAAAAAACATACAAGTTTACAGCAGCTGCGGAACTTTCTGACAGAAGATGTACGACCGGACAGGGAAGAAAGATGGTTGAATCTATTCCTGAAAAAGATCAATTCTTAATTGCATATCCGAACTATGTCCTCCGAGAGACAGTGACTTATCCGAATGGCGGTGTGAGTCGCTTTTATGATGATGGGGTGGACATGGTCATTATCGATGATGAAATCTGCTCCTGCCGTGATGGCGAGCAGATTTTTCCTTATACACTGATCACAGATAAACAAAACCACTATATGAAAATATACCGGAGAGTGTTCCGGATCCTGGGAGTTCCGGATAACGGATGAGAATAGATATGGGATTTGCTATCATTATTTAAATTAATATAATAACGCAATCATTTATGGAGGAAATTACTGTGGGTGAACCGAAGAGAACGGGATTATTAAAACTTTTAGGAAGTAGTTTGGGATGTCAGTTTGTTATACCTGTGTATCAAAGAAATTACACGTGGGCGGCGGATAGAGAGGTAAAACAATATTTTGATGATTTAGAAAATGTATTACATGGAAACTATAAGAATCATTTTTTAGGAATCATAATTTATCTTGAAAAATCTATTGACTTTAGTTTAAGAGAATTATCTATAATAGATGGACAACAAAGATTAACAACTACATTTTTGATTATCTATGCTATAAAGCAGATATTAATAAATGACAATGATATAGAAAAAGTACAACAATTAGAAGGACAATATCTTACGAATCCATATCACAATGATAAAATAAAATACAAACTCAAACCGCTTGTGTCAGATGATAATGTTTACCGCTGCATTGTAGAGAATAGAATGGATGACATAACAGATACACATTCAAATGTTTTAAAAAACTATGAGTACATTAGTAATCGATTGAATGAATTATTGATACAGGGATATGATGCAAATGCTATTTTGATGGCATTGAATAAATTATATGTGGTATGTGTTCCAATATCTGAAGAAGATAATGCACAGAAAATATTTGAAAGTATAAATGCGACAGGTGTAAAACTTACATCTGCTGATTTGATTAGAAACTATTTGCTTATGGACTTACAGAGTGATGTACAAGAAAAATACTATGCATGTTATTGGAAAAAATTGGAAGAAAATGTGTCATATGACTCAAAAATATTAGAAATGTTTTTTAGAATGTATTTAGTAATCAAAACATATATTTTGGTTCCTAAAAACAATGTGTATCGTGAATTTGTAAAATGGATTGAAATACAACATATGGATATCAAAGATCTATTTGAAGACCTATTGGAATATGCAAAATTATTTAATCTCCTTATTAATGCGAATATTGATAAAATTAATTTTCAATTAAGGGATGCAGTTATTGATTTTAGAAAAATAAACTCGGATATTCCTATGCCGATTGTAGTAGAGTTTTGCAAATTTTATCATGATGGATTCATAGATATTGATACATTAGGTGAACTTATCAAAGCTATTAATGCGTATATGGTTAGAAGAAGCTTATGCGATATAAATTCACAAAATATTTCCAAATTGTTTCCTTCGGTACTGAAAAAAGTTGTTGAAAAATGCGATGGGCAATATGGAGAAATTTTGAAGCGTTTAAATCAGGAAATGGTAGGAAATACAGCTTCTACTAGTGGTAGCTATATGCCCACAGATAAGCAAATGATGGAAATGCTTTTGAATGCTAATGTATATAAAAGGCCTGCGCTTAGAATTGTGCTTGATAGATTAGAACTTTATGATAATCCAGCACCTGTGGATCTGAGTAATTTGAGTATAGAACATTTAATGCCACAGACTCCAACAGAAGAGTGGCTGGAGGAATTGGATACAGATATGGAAACATATCTTGAAAATCTTCACAGATTGGGTAATCTCACCCTTGCAGCCAAAAAGGATAATAGTAAAATGAGTAATCTTATGTGGGGGTATAAGAACGAAGTATTAAAGGGGACAGCTCATTTAAAACTTAATTTAGAACTTATGGAAATTGATAAGTGGGATATGGAAAGAATTGACGATAGAACCAGAAAGTTGATCAAGAAGATCTGTGATTTGTATCCGTATCCTCAAGTTAATGTTACTGAGAAACTGGATAATAATATTGTGGATGAAATGACTGCACTTGACATGTGCGTTGAGGTAGTTCTTGGAAATGAACAGACAGTTTGCGTACGGAAAAGACGTGCGTTTAAAACAATTGATAATAAAAAAGGATATACTATAATATCGTCAAAAGTGTATTCTCAAGGAGATAAAGAAAAATATTGGTTCGGATATCGTGATAGGCGATTTGAAGGTATTGATAATTGTGCTGAACAGTATATGATTTTGGGATGTCGAAGTCAAAAATTATCAGTGATAAAGTTCCCAAGAAACTTTATTGAGCAAAATATAAGTATGATGAATGCGTCAACGGACAGTACTACAGGAAAAATTACACATTACCATATAGTAATTTTTAAAAACTCGGATGGCAAAATGTCAATGTTGTTGTCTAAGCCTACATTAAGAGAAATTGATATTTCACAATATGTTGCCGGAGAAATATAAATTATTACTGATTTATAGCATGATGAACCTAAAAGAAAAAGCACTATGTGTGAAAACACGCTATAATAAAATAAAGTAAAGAATAAGAAAAAAGGAGGAAAATTTTATGAATATGAAAGAATATAAATTAAACATTGATCCGAGAATATTGGAGCTACTAGGACCTAGTTTATATACAAACATTTACTATATTATTGCAGAATTAATAGCTAACGCATATGATGCGGATGCACATAATGTATACATAATTGATAATGGTACTAATATCACTGTAGAAGATGATGGAAATGGAATGTCCTATGTGGGGGGAGAAATAGGAAAGTATTTAAATGTAGCAAGAATTTCCAGAAATAGTGAAAGTGATGCGGAAACTAAACTGGGCAGAAAAAAGATGGGAAGAAAAGGAGTAGGAAAACTTGCGGCATTATCCGTATCAGAAAATGTTTTGGTAAAAACAATAACTAATGATGAAAAATCAGGATTTATATTATCAAGAAATGTGAAAGATGATCGGCTACTAGAGGCATTAGATGAGTCGGAAATAAAATTTGAAAAAATTAAACAACATGGGACGGCAATTGTAATGCTGAATCCTCAATATAAGTTGCATGCAACAATAAAAGCGATAAAAAGAAATTTGTTAAAACTGTTTCCTATGGTGAATGAAGGTTTTAAAATACATATTATCAGGGGAAAAGAAGAAGCTGTTATTAGTAATTTTGATAAGGATATGATAAAGGAATTATCTTCGTTGATTACTCTTGGAAACGAATTCAGATACTTAAAAGATAATTTTGAAACGAAGTATCCAGATTTAGTATCCGAATTATGTAGTGATAGAGATTCCATTGAAATACCATTGGAAATGTGTAATAAAGATGGAAAAATTAAAAATTATAACTTGGAGATTAAAGGGTGGATAGGAACATATTTGTCAACGAGAGGAAGGAAAGCCGAGATTACGGATTTTCCAGATAATTTTATTTCTTTGTTTGCAAATAAAAAAATGGGAGAATTCAACATTTTACCGTCTGTAGGACAAAATAAATTGAATGAAGTCTATGTTGTAGGACAATTACATGTGGATTTATTTGAATTGACCGAATTACCGGATATGGCATTGAGTAATAGACAAGGGTATAAAACAGACGATATACGTTATCAAAAAGTCTTGGAGACAGTTAGAAACGTTCTTCTGCCTGATATACTGAAAATGAGAGAAAAGTATGTATCCTTTACGAAGGAAACAAAAAAGAAAGAAACTTTAAAAAAACAAAAGGAGGATGAGAGAAAATTAAGAAAATCAGTAGATAATTTTAAAAAAAAATCATCTAAGAATGTTGCAAAAAAAGTATCACTACAATTTGGAGGAATATCAGAAGCACAAAAGGATGAAATTCAAAAGATTGTTGAAGATGAAATGAATGCAAACAGCCCTGATTTGGGACTGAAAAGCGTTATTGACAATACAAAAAAGAAAATATTAATTAGCCAAACGTATAAAGATAAGGATTTGGCAGATGTTGTGTTTAATATGTTGTTGTATAATGGAGTACCAGTAGAAGATATCATATATACAAATTGTGATGATGAAAAAGCAAGGATTCCAGAAGTGGCCGTTGGAAAAAGTGGAATATATGATTATTTACGGGATTTTTTTGTCGATAGCATTTCTGATCAAAAAATATATATTATTTTTGTGACGAGTGAGAATACTAAAAAATCTTGGGGAGCATTAACTGAGGTTGGTGCGGCATGGATTACACAAGCTAATCATAAAGTCTTTAATATAGCAGATTTTAGACCGGAACATCCATTAGATGACGAATCACAATGGCATATAAGCTTTAGAGATTCGGAGGGAAATCTTGCAATGTCACGATTGTCGTGCGATATATTTGCTCAAAAAATTGAAGTGATTTGTGAATACTTAGGATATGAAAAGAGGGACAGAGAATCAAACAAAAAATATTTAGAAACTTTGGTTAAAATAATTTAGTATGAGGAAATGAGAAGATGACATATGGTGTTGTGGATCTTTTTTGTGGAGTGGGTGGCTTGACATGTGGACTTGAGAAAGCAGGATTGAATGTGGTGGCAGGATACGATTTGGATGCAAGCTGCGAATATACATATACACATAATAATGGAGCTATTTTTATCAACAAGAATGTTGAGGATATTACCGGAAAGGAAATTAGAAAATTACTTAGAGGGTATGATGTGAAAATATTGGCAGGATGTGCTCCTTGTCAGCCGTTTTCCAGGCATCAAAAGGATAAGAAAAATAGAAAGAAACATAAGGATTGGAAATTGTTATATCAGTTTGGAAGGCTTGTGGAAGAGGTAAGACCGCATATAGTATCAATGGAAAATGTTCCAGAATTGGCGGATGAGCAAGTCTTTAAGGATTTTGTAAAGGTATTAGAAAATTTGAAGTATAATGTTACCTATAAAGTGGTCAATGCAGCAGATTATGGTGTTCCACAAAGAAGAAAAAGGCTTTTGCTTTTGGCATCAAAAATTAAAAAGATAACTTTTATCGGTCCGACTCATCAGAAACCGGTTACAGTAAGACAAGTTATTGGAAATCTTCCGCCGGTAGAAGCAGGTGCAGAAAATGACAGCGATAATTTACATATTACATCATCTTTATCTGATGTAAATATGCAAAGGATACAGCATTCTATACCGGGTGGAACATGGAGAAATTGGCCAGATGAACTTATACTTAAATGTCATAAAAAGATCAGCGGACAGACATATTCATCCGTTTATGGACGAATGAGATGGGATGATGTTGCACCTACCATAACCACACAATTTACTGGATATGGCACTGGAAGATTCGGACATCCTGAACAAGACAGAGCATTAACATTGAGGGAGGGAGCAATGCTTCAAACATTTCCACCAAATTATTCATTTGTTCCGCAAGGGGAGAAGGTCATATTAAAAAACGTCTCGAGACATATAGGGAACGCAGTACCGCCTAGGTTAGGAGAGGTTATCGGCCTAAGTATTAAAACACATTGTGAGACAAAAAGAAAATATGTAAGGAAAAAATAATGTTGTAGAGAAATTCAACATTATTATTGTGAAAATTGCCAGCATGCCTTTACACCGTTTATATTTACATAATATTCCTTTAGAGGGATTACCTGTATAGTTGATTATCAAATAGTTTTTTTGAATATTAAAATTATTCCATTTGTATTTGTTAAGAGGATAAATACAGACGTAGGCAATAACTGTATGCTGGCAGGAGATTATAGAGATCAGTATGGTGTTGATTGGTGACAATCTGATGGAAATAGCGGTATTTCGCATCTGCATAAGGCTAGAGTGCAACGATAGGATAAATTTAGATGTGAAAAAATTACCACAATTAGTTGTGCAGTGGTGGAGAATGCATGTGCATTACAGAAGCATTATATAATTTCCTTGCAGGATTTTTAAAGTAGCATAGATGAACACCTGATATTTAAACGTCAAATTGCATTCGAAAAACACTGAACCTTACAGGAAATGATTTTAATGGTCATGAGCGTGGCATGCCGGATGATGCCAAAAATACAGTTAGTGTGCTTTTAATATATCAGAATTTAGTGAGAATAAAAGTAAATTTAGTAAGAATCGGAAAAATTAGGATGTCTACACTGGATCGTAGGATGATAGATATTAATGTCAATAAGCGAATAGATGTGAAAAAGTATATAAAATGTGACTTAAAGGCGGGCAAAGATGCTTGCCTTTTTGATGTATAGAAATGAAATTAATAAAACGTGTGATTATATCAGAAAATATAATCAAATATCATAATATAGATGGTAATATTGCCTTTTTTAACAGATTGTGATATAAATAAAAAAGGTAGTTTGGAGAGCTTGCTTGACAGTAGAAAAAGAGTGGCTGATGAAAAATATATGTAGATTGTCCAGCATTTAGTATCTATTAAGATACGACATATCATTTGCCTAATAAATATATTGATAAAGAAGTCAGCGAACAAAGGCATATAAGCGTATAATCATAGATACAGGCCAGAAGATTAAGGATGGATTTAATTCTAGAGTAATCAAGATTGAGGTTAAGTGTAATTTAGCACCAATAAGTAATCTCTGAGTTCTTCTAGTTACCAGAAAATCTATATGCCTGTACTAACGGGCGGTTTAGCAATTTAAAATATGAGAAAGTACCGGTGAGTATTTCGCTTTTTGGAAATTTATTTCGTGAAAAGCGGTGCAAGATATTGAGTGGTTGTTGATACTAATCAGATTAAAGCAAGGAAAGCTAAGGGGATTAGGTAATGCCCATTGTCTGAAAAGGAACTGATTGCTGGGGCTTATATATTTTGTAAACTATAAAACTTTAAAAGATTCAAGAAAAGGTGATTCTGATGGAACGGTGCTGAAGAAATAGATTGATGGGAGAGTCGAAAAGAAGGCTCAGATTGATATAATTATCACAATCAATGACTCGCCAGATTAGGATGAACTTGCAAGGCATTTAGAAAAGTCGTTAATGTTGATTTCATATTATGATGTAGTTTATAAGAATGATGATTTATAACGGGTGGAGTAGAATGAATAATCCCTTAGATGACAAATATATCAGTATAGAAGAAGCTGCTGATTATCTGGGAATAAAAGTTGTTACCCTTCGTGGATGGATTAAGAAAAAAGATATTCCGGCACATAGGGTAGGTAAACTCTGGAAGTTTAAATGTTCTGAGTTAGATGAATGGATAAACAGCGGAAAAAGCGCTGAGTGAAAGGCTGGATAATTTATGCTGAAAGTTGCTACTGTGTTCAGTGGTATCGGAGCACCGGAGTATGCCCTTAGAAAATTAGATGTTTCCTGTGAAGTTGTGTTTGCTTGTGATAATGGTGAGCGCAGACTAAAAACCAAAGCTGAGGTTATTTTGGAACATACAAAAGGCATGTCAAATGCTGAAAAGAACAAGTATATTGCAGAACTGTATAACCAAGAAACGAAACCAAATCTTGTAGAGCAGTCTTATAAAGCGAATTATGAAATAGATGATAAAGACTTTTATCAAGATGCAAGATTCCTTGATGGAACTGAATACACAGGAGATGTGGATTTGTTTGTTGGAGGCAGCCCATGCCAGAGCTTCTCTGTAATGGGAAAGCAGAAGGGACTTGAGTCATCAAGAGGTACGTTATTTTATGAGTATGCAAGGCTTGTAAAAGAAATTCAGCCCAAAGTCTTTATTTATGAAAATGTTACGGGGATGCTGTCTCACGATGGCGGTCGGACATGGAAAATAATTTCTGAAATTTTTGACTCACTTGGGTATAAATGGCGACAGTGGACATTAAATGCAAAAGATTTTGGACTCCCACAGAATCGGCGGAGAATTTTTGTGGTTGGCTTTCGCGCAGATTCCCTTGAATTTGCTAACAGACTGACTGAACCTAAGAAGGTCAAGCTGACCGAGACAATGTTAGATTATCTGGACACAGAAATACCCAATAAGTATTATCTCCCGGAAAAGGGATTTAAAAGAGTCATTGATCCAAAACAGATTAAGCATGTTTCACTTAATGGAACAATCTCCAGATGTCAGGTTGCGTGCCAGCAGTTTAACTGGTTTGGAGACATGCGTTTTGAACCATCAATTTCAGAACGTCTTGAAAAAGATGATAGGATTTATAAAGGTGAATACAAGGGACAAAGGGGAGTTGCACGTTGTCTAACGCCTAGAGAATGTTTGCGTTTAATGGGATATGGAGATGATTTTAATATAGTTGTACCGGACCCTGCAATGTGGAGGCAGTCCGGTAATTCTATTGCTGTGAATGTAATAAAGGAAGTAATTCGAAGCGTTATTGCTACTGGAGTATTTGAAGAGAAAGGCGAGGATAATAATATTGAGTGATAAAAAGCTACGGGTTGCTACAATATTTAGTGGAATTGGTGCACCAGAATGGGCATTAAAACGTCTGGGAGTTCCACATGAGCTGGTTTTTGCTTGTGATAACGGCGAAATTGAATATACAGAAGATGATGAAACAATAAAACAGCATCTCGTAACACTAACGAGCAAAGAAGCAAAGCGGAAATATTTAGATTCATTGTTGCCGAGAAAAGTTAATTTTGTTAAGAAATCATACCTCGCCAATTATGATTTGGATCTTTCTAAATTCTATCATAATGTTTGCTTTCTAGACGGCAATGAATATAAGGGCAAGGTTGACTTATTTATTGGAGGCAGTCCTTGCCAGAGTTTTACGCTTCTGGGTTACCAGAAAGGTTTAGAAGAGGCAAGAGGTACATTATTCTATGAGTTTGCACGCCTTGTACAAGAAATTGAGCCTAAAGCATTTGTTTATGAAAATGTGCAAGGGCTAGTAAAACATGATCAAGGCAGGACTTGGGAGGTCGTGCAAAGAGTATTCCATTCTTTAGGATATACATTGCATTATCAAGTACTTGATGCAGTTAATTACAATATTCCGCAGAAAAGAAGAAGAATATTTGTTGTTGGATTCAAAGAAGGTGGTGAGGAGTTTAAATTTCCAGAAGAAAAGGTATTAGAATATACGATGCAGGATTTTTTGTTGGAGAATACCCCGGAGGGGTGTTTCACATCTGAAAATGGAAAGCTTAAGATCAAGCATAGACCGAGTGAAGTACCAGATAAATACTTCCTTTCAGAAAAAATTTTGCCGGGAATAATGAGTGCGGGTACAGGTGGCTTTTCGATGAAGCCAGAAATAGACTTGCAGATCGCTAGGCCGCTGATGAGTACAATGCATAAAATGCACAGAGCGGGCGAAGATAATTATGTTACAACGAATGGTAAGATAAGGCGATTGACACCAAGAGAGTGTCTTCGCCTTATGGGATTTACGGATGATTTCAAAATTGTAGTGTCGGATACACAGATGTATCGACAGGCAGGTAATTCAATGGTAGTTGATGTACAGATGGGACTGTTAGCGGAAATTATTAAATGTATTTAAGGGAGGGTGTGCAAGTGAAGTGGTCAATGGATACTCATAAGTATATGAGTGAGATAACAAGAACAGCGTTGCAGGTTATAGCAAAACATGGAATTACTTCTGAATCTAAACCAGAAGAAATTGATGCTGTGGAAAAGGAACTCGTAGAGAAAAAAGTATATAAGGATTATCCATCAGCAAAGGGAAGAGTTCGTAGAGCGTTATTTACATATTTTAGAGCATATGGATGTCTTAATGATGTAGAACAGCTGACAGAAGTTGGTCGAGAATTTATAGCGAATAGATTGTCTGTAAAGGAACTATCATTTGAGTATATACTCAATTACAAGTACGCAGATGACAATGCTGAGTATTATCCAGCACAGCTTATTCTTACCTGTCTTAGAAAACTTTATGATAGGGATAAAACGGAGGCATATATTACGCCGTATGATTTTTCGCGAATCGTAGAATGTGATGCACTTGCTAATATCAACGATGAGTTTATAACAGAATGTATATCTTCACATACAGAAGAGCATGATGTCAATGAAAGAAATATTGGCTATGATGTTTGGAGCAAGATGCTCGTGCAGGCTGGTATTCTTTCAAAAGACTCAAACCATAATCTTTGTATAGTAGATTATAACATGGTAGCATGGATACTGCAGTCGTATACGAAAGGATATACGACAGAAAAAGGTAATATTTGTACTGGGATCATTCGAAATGTGCCTGTCGTAACGCTTGATCGCCCAACAGGAAATTATTGTGCTTTTGAGAATGAGGGAAGAGCAGTACAGGCATATCTATTTGATGCTGTAGATGAAGGCATTATTCGTAAGTATATCTATACATCAACTGAGAATTCATATAATAGTATGCGCAAAGCATTAGGTCTCACCGACACAAATAAGGGATTTTACAAGATGTTCAGTGGACTTGAACATCTTGTGGGATATGCTCTTATTTCAAATCAGAATCCTGCTATTAGTGGCATCGGAAAAATTATAGCTGCTGTAGAGTTGTCTGATGATGAACGTGAGGTACTGGCGGAAGATTTGTTGTCACAAATTAATGAAAAAGATCGCATCTCTGGGGGAAGTAATATTCTTTTGTATGGTGTGCCGGGTTCTGGAAAGAGCTGGACAATTGAGCATGAATATGTAAGAAAGGGTGTACATGAGCAACGCCTTGTTTTCCATCCAGACTATACCTATTCAGATTTTGTTGGACAGATTTTGCCTAATGTAGCGGAAGACGGTCAGGTTAGCTATGAGTTTACTGCTGGCCCATTCACAAATATTATGCGTGATGCATATTGGCATCCGAGCGAAGAATATGTTCTTGTAATTGAGGAAATTAACAGAGGAAATGCACCTGCAATTTTTGGTGAAATATTCCAGCTTCTGGACAGAAAACAAGATAATTTAGATGAAAAAGATGATAGTACACCAGTAGGTACATCCGAATATGGAATCACAAATACTAGTGTGGCAAATATTATTTATGGAAATTCAGAACGAAAAGTAAGAATACCGTCGAACCTTTCTATCATCGGAACTATGAATACTTCTGATCAGAATGTTTTTACATTGGATACGGCATTCCAGAGAAGATGGGAAATGCGCCTGATTGAGAATACGTTTGAAAATGTGGATCCTGCATTTGCAGATCAGCCTATACTTGATACTGGAATAACGTGGAGAGTATTCTGTACACAGATGAACCATATTATCATTGAGAATGGTGTTAGAACAGTATCTTCGGAAGATAAGCGATTAGGGGCCTATTTTGTTCACCTTCGTGATCTCGTGTATAACGATAAAGCAAAGGATAATTATGACAATGAATTTGAGCACCTTTGCTTTGAAGAGAAAACGCATGATATAAGTGATATTGATCGCCAGCGTTTGCAAGAGATGAGAGCGGCTAAAAGACAAAACAGAAGGTTTCCGGAAAAAGTATTGAAGTATCTCTGGGATGATGCATTCAAATTCAATCGTGAAACTGTTTTTGACGTAACTAATTATTCAAGCCTTGAAGCGGTGATTAGAAAATTTGTGGATTCAGAAGCAAGAGATCGTATGGCTGTATTTAATCAGACTATAGTAAATACATTTACCGGAACACAGCAGTAAGGTGGTGATTCTATGGATATTAATACTTCCTTAAGCAAAGTCAGTGAACAAGACATTTTTAAGCATGTGCATGTAAATCATAATACCGATGGTGATTGCTTTGTTGGCATTAAAGCTGATTTTGAGAATGTAATGGTTTATTTTCCAATTGGGTATCAATTACCCAAGACGGACAAGGAAGTACGCAAGGATATTCGACATTTAATTCAAGTATTGTCGGAGTTTACGACTAAATATGATCGACTTATTTCTATGCAGAAATTTACAGCCTCTCAAACTGTGGACTTTCCAATAAATGCTTATAGGACGGTTATTGAGTATTATCTAGATACGGGAAATTATTATATTGAGACTGATCCGGTTTACAAGACAAGCCAGCGCGGTAATCAACACTGGCCCAAGACTTTGAAGAATCAGATGCCGTTAGTTCAGACAAAGAATGGTGTAAGTAACTTTATTTTCACACAATTTACTGTTAGGTCCGTTGCGCTAAATGATTCAAAGAAAATTACACAAATAAATAAGTATTGTGTTAGTGAAGCACTTGCAAAAATGGGATGGCTTTATATTCCAATGGAGCCGGGACCAGAAGAACCGCATCCAGATGTAAAGACTTCAATTCGTATTGTGACAGATAAGCTGGCTTCAACATTTGATGATAAGAAAAGATCTTTGTTCCAAGCAATGAAGGACATGTTGGTCTATATTGATGAAGCAACGATGGAGAAGAATTTCTATTTTGGCACAGATAATTTTGATCATGTATGGGAAAAATTAATTGACAAGGCGTTTGGTATTAGGGATAAGAATAAATATTTTCCGCGCGCAAGGTGGCTTCTTGATTATGGAAAGTATAAGGAAAAGTATCCGCTTCAGCCAGATACTATCATGATTTATAAGAATAAATACTACGTATTGGATGCAAAATGTTACAAGTATGGGCGGACTGGAAGTCCAAATGATCTTCCAGATTCATCATCAATTAATAAGCAGATAACCTATGGCGAGTATCTCCGTAGAACGATGGGGATACAAAATGATTGTTTGTATAATGCATTCATTCTGCCGTTTAATAAGTCCGAAAATATTTTTGATATTACGGAGAATATTGGAACAATTGGTGAGGCGGTAGGAGATTGGCGAGAAAACCTGGAGTACTATGAGCGAATACAGGGGATTGTTTTAGATACACGACATTTGATGTATGCATATTTGGGAAACCCGGTAGAGGACAAAGAAGCACTTGCAGAATGCATTGAAATGGTTAAAAAACGAAATCCAGTTCCGTCTGCACCAGGCTCGGTAAAGCCGATTCTGACACCGGTAAGCTATTTGAATAAGAGTTTTAATGGAAGCCTTGGACTTGTCGCTGAGAACACCGCATATGGAGGTCAGAATATAGAACATTCCACAAGGGCTCTAGGAGATGAATAATAAAGACGAGTTATGCATAGCAAAGTGCGTAGCTTGTCTTTATTTATTCTTCTGATTGCTCACGTAATTTTTGGGTGACGATATTGAGTCATGCGATTACAGCAGGCACAACGACGATAAAGCGCTTGATTTGGTTTTAAATGAAAATTGAAAAGTAGATTGCACTGAGCAAATCATCTACGTACCAGCTGAGAGCCATAGTAGTAGCGTCATACATTGGGTGGATTCCCTTAAGATTAGCATTTATTTCTTTTTTGAATCATCAAAATTGGCATATCTATTTGTCGGATTTTGAAACATTTGAGGATAGATATTTTCGTCATTCTCTAGGATTCCGTAATATTCACTTATTGTAAAATTCACTTCATGGCCGAGTGAAAAGTCGTTGATATGAAAAGTGCTACCGTTAAGGGAGAGCAGAGGTATGCAAAGCATGACAAGGTTCATTGCGGTAAAGGTATATCCATTCCGTATTATGTAGTGAATTAAGTTTGGAAATGACTCCACACGTATGTTTAAAAAAAGGGCAAAATAATGAAGAACAGTGTCAACTGAGCACCCTTGTTCTGAGGTGATGCTGAATTGATTGGAGTATCAAACGGCAGTACAGTAGGATTGGCCAATATATAGGATGTATAGTGATACATAAAAAATCGCTTTCGATGCCTATTAAGGTAAAACTCAACGAACACCAGCAGACGGCATTGCAGAATCGTTTGTCAGATCTCTGTTAAATGGCAGTCATCTGGCTGCATTGCTCTCGTAAAAATAGGTTGTTGAAGGAACTTTATTACCATTACACTGATCGGAATTTTATATCAGTTTGGACAGGTTAGCAAGTTACAGATCGCCGTGCTACTTTCAATCTGGAGTGTCTGGAAAAGGGAACGTGAGAAATTCGGACTTTACCCTTAGTCCTTACATGCAGAAAGTACTGACAGCACCAAGAAAGCATCTCTTGGTTCAAAAGAGCGGATCAGAGAAGAACTTTTATTACATGGGACAATTTGACATTGTGGAATCTGCAGATAGCCAGAAGGAAGACAATAATGGTAAAATGAAACCAATCGCGAAGGTGACCATGAAAATGCATCATCCCGTACGCGAGGATTTATTAAGATATTTACAGAGTAATATTTCAAAGGAGAACGAGGCAGTATGAAAACCATTCGCGTAGTCGCAGCCGTAATCTGCGATTCCATAGAGCACAAAACCAAAATTTTTTCCACCGCAAGAGGCTACGGAGAATTTAAAGGTGGCTGGGAATTTCCTGGTGGGAAGATCGAAGCAGGCGAGACCCCACAGCAGGCAGTTGTCAGAGAGATCCGTGAGGAACTGGATGCCACGGTTAAGATCGGAGACCTGATAGATACCATAGAGTACGATTACCCGGCATTTCATTTATCCATGGATTGTTTCTGGTGTGAGGTCGCTTCGGGAGAGTTGAAGCTTCTCGAGGCAGAGGCCGCCAGGTGGCTGACGAAGGAGGAACTGGATTCCGTGCAATGGCTTCCGGCGGATGTGACGTTGATTGATAAGATCAGAAAGTGCATGGAGTAGGCGTACAGCCGACGAAGAGGTAGTAACTATGCTATATAAATTGAACCCAAACAAGCAGGATTATACGAAAGTAAAACGTGTCACCTTAGCGGAGATCGGCTGGAAGGAACTGGATTTGCAGCGTCTGATGTCTTCGCATATTCAGGATTTTATTTATTCCAACGATCTGCTCACGATTTTCAATGAGCGTCCGAGGCAGGAGGAACCGGACATTCTTGCGATTGACAGGAATGGGGATTTATATATTCTGGAACTGAAGAGATGGAGCTCGGATAGGGAAAATCTCCTGCAGGTGCTTCGGTATGGGCAGTTATATGGCAGCAGCAATTATGATGAGTTGAATGAACTGTTTCAGAAATACAGCAAATCCAATGTGGAGTTGTTGGAGATACATAAGCAGTATTTCGATCTTCCGGATGATAAAGCATTGCGTAAGAGTGATTTTAACATGCACCAGCATTTCCTTATTGTTACCAACGGACTTGATCAGAATACAGTAGATGCGATCAGATATTGGAAGAATAACGGCTTGAGTATCGATGCTATTATTTACTGGGTGTTTGAGATCAATGGGGAACATTATATTGAGTTCAATATGTATTCTCCCATTGAGGGTTACTTGGAGTACGAAGGGAATAATTATGTTTTAAATACCAACTATTCCAATAATAAGAATCACACGGATGATATGATAAACGAGCAGAAAGCAGCGGCTTATTATCCGGGCTGGAGAGAGAAGATCGGGAAGCTCCAGCGGGGAGACACTGTTTTTTTATACAAGAGTGGCTATGGCATTATCGCATACGGTACAGCGGACGGAAAACTGGAGAAAAAGGACTGCGATGGTTATAAGGATTATGAGTATTACATGCATCTGGATGATTTTACGGTTCTGAAAAAGCCGTTAAGTGCATCGAAGATGAAGGAATTAACGAAGCAGGGATTTCCGTTCCGGACGACGATGTTTTACATGAGTGAGGAATGTAAAGACATCATTATGAAGGAGATTAAGAAAAATTATTTATAGACAAGTGCTGTGTTGACAAGTGCCGGAATTGTTAGTACTATAATCTCAAAGCATATATTCTTACGATTCCGGCAGCGAGAGCTGATCCACACATCTATATCATTTCAATGAATTCTATGCTTTTATACCACATTAACCATGCATGCATAGCATAGTACGTTGAATGACAAGTGGATAGGACGGGCGAAGTGTACCTTCTTGATTTCAAGTGCTATGGGAACAGGAGGACACTATGAAGAAACGCAGCTACGAATTGCTTATTGCTAACCGCAAATACAAGGATACTATTTTTCGATGGATATTTTCCCAAATCGAAAATTTGTTATCTCTTTATAATGCAGTGACAGGGAAACATTATCAGAACCCGGAAGAGTTGGAGATCGTGACTCTGGAAAATGCCATTTATATGGGCATGAAGAATGATCTGGTATTCAAAAGATTCCGACGCCGAATTTCCTGGTGTTTTATAATGGGACAGACCGGGACGTTCCGGATCGTACAGAACTGCGGTTGTCGGATGCTTTTGAGAATCCGATGCAGGATCCGGCGCTGGAATTGAAGGTTACGATGTTAAATATCAATGCCGGACATAATGAGGAACTGATGAATAACTGCCATGTTTTATGGGAATATGCAGAGTATGTGGCAAGAGTCAGAAAGTACGCAGCGGAAATGCCATTGAATGAGGCGGTGGAACTGGCGATTACCGAATGCATTAACGAAGGAATCCTTACGGAATTCCTGCAGCACAATCGGGCGGAGGTGTACAAGGTGAGTATATTTGAGTATGACAAAGAAAAAGAAGAAAAGAAGCTCCGTAAGGCTGAGCGGGAGTGTGGGCGCGAAGAAGGACGCGAAGAAGGACGCATGGAAGAGAGAAAGTCACTGTTGGCTCTGATCGCAAAAATGAGTGCCGGAGGAGATGCGGATAAGATTATACGATTAGAGGATCCGGAAGTAATGAATGCAATGCAGAAGAAGTATGAAATAAGATAACAGGAGGGATAATATTTTATCTATTTCTTGCAATTTTGAGGTGAAGTTGCTAAAATATTAGCATGATTAATTTATATCAAAAAACATGGGCAGAAATAAATATGGAACTGGCAAAGCGAATGGTACAGCTTCGGAAGAGAAAGAAAATTTCCCAAAAGGAATTTGCATCCAGATCAGGGGTAAGTCTCGGATCGTTGAAACGTTTTGAGCAGACCGGAGAGATCTCGTTGCAGTCTTTTACAAAGCTTGCAATAGCTCTTGGAGCGGAGGGAGAGCTGGAAGCATTATTTAAAGAGGTACCATTTGACTCCATAGAGGAGATACTTCATGGACAGACTAAATAAGCTGGATGTATATTATCATGACCAAAAGATCGGAACAATGGCATTATATCAAAACCGGCTTGCGGCGTTTGCATATAGCGATGAATGGTTACAGGAGGGATTCTCAATCAGCCCATTTTCTCTTCCTCTCAGCAGCAATTCTTGAGACATCTCACAGAATTCCCAATCTTGATTATGATATTCTTATGAAATTAACTCTTCAGCTTACGAAATCTATGGAGGAGTGTGAAAAGCTTTACCGCCTTATGTGTTTTAATGTTTTTGCACATAACCGAGATGATCATTCCAAGAATTTTTCTTATATATACAGGGATGAGGAGAAGAGATGGGTACTTTCTCCGGCATATGATCTTACGTATTCCAATTCTATCGGTGGAGAGCACGCAACAACAGTAAATGGAAATGGTGCAGATCCGGGAATGGATGATCTTCTTTCGGTAGCGAAAAAGATAGGACTTGGAATGACAAAGGCAAGAAAAACGGCAGCAGAGATTCAGGAATGCGTGCAGGAACGATTGCGGGACTATTTATCTGATAGGATAGAATAGCTCTTATAAACTTTGTCTGAAACAGTATCTCTTTCCCTGCAGTATGCTAATGTTATCCTACTACAGGGGGAGGGTCAACATGGAGAGGATTCTGATCAGATACCGGGGGAGAATGGTATGATTTACATAACGGGAGATACGCATGGGGATTTCGCAAGGTTTTCCGCCAAAAGATTACGGAGAGCCGGCATGGAGCTGACGCAGGAGGATTACATCATTATCTGCGGAGATTTTGGACTGTGCTGGGCGAAGGATAAAACCTTTGAGTATCATTGTAAAAATTTTGCGGAGAAGCCCTACACGATTCTGTGGGTACAGGGGAACCATGAGAATTATGATATGATCGGAGAATATCCGCTGGAAGAGTGGCATGGCGGGAAGGTGCGGCACATTATCCGGGACAAGGTGATATTGTTGGAACGTGGACAGGTCTTCGAGATTGAGGGCAAGTCTTTTTTTGCATTTGGAGGGGCGTCGTCCCATGACATTCAGGGAGGGATCCTGGATCGACAGACGGTAGATTTTGCAGAGCAAAAGCGCAGGGCGGATCGGGCGCATCTGCCCTACCGGATCCTCCAGGAAAGCTGGTGGCCCCAGGAGCTGCCGACAGAAGGAGAATTACAGGAGGGGCTGCGCAATCTGGAACGGTATCACTATGAGGTAGATTATGTGGTCACTCACTGTTGTGGCAGCTCGCTGCAGGAACGGCTCAATGCCGGGACGGGGCGGTCCTGCGCAGCGGATCTGCTGACAGATTATCTGGAGATTTTGGAACAGAAGCTGCATTATAAGCATTGGTATTTCGGACATTATCATCGGGACTGCCAGCCGGATGAGAGGCACACTCTGGTATACTATGCGATACTTCCGTTGGAACAGAAGGAAAGTGCGGCTGCGGGATGAGCGGAATTACAATATTTTCAAACGTGAGATAGATACGACATTGTGTTGACAAATAATAAGAAAATTAGTACCATAGTACCAAACAGTACGTTGGATATTGAGGGAAGTAATGGAGAAGGAACAGGGAAAGCTTATTATAATCGTATCAGTCGTATTTGCCATGGTGCTTCTGTGCATGATTTGCACCTCAGGCAGTGTGCCGGAGGTAAAGTCATTGCAGGCATGTACGCCGGAAGCAGTCAGCGTCCTGGATGACGGCAGGGAGCTGTACGATTTTATATTGGATCAGGACGATGATGAGACGAACTCGATCGTGTTCTATTCGGCACATCAGGAGATTGCGGTGTATGCAGATGGGAAGCTGATCTACCGGCTGGATGTTGTGCCCGGCATATGGGGAAATACTCCGGGCTGGACCTGGAATATTGTCAGGTTTTCAAGTAATGTGAGCAGCCTGCAGGTACAGTTCACCCCCTGTTATCCGGAAGCGGCAGGTCAGCAGAAGACGTTTTATATCGGTGGCGGCTATAATATTTATCGTGGGGTGATGCGCCGGGCAATGCCTGCCTTTCTCATCAGCATGATGGTGATACTGATAGGATTGTATATTAGTATTTATTGGATCGTTATCCGCTGCGGCAGCCGGATTGACGGGACCTTATTATATCTGGGTATTTTTTCCATCCTGCTGGGAATATGGTCGGCCAATGAGACGGATGTGGCAACGCTGCTCCTGGCCAACAGGCAGGGATGCTCTTATCTGGCATTTGCTACGCTCATGCTGTTGCCGATGTCCTGTATCCTGTTTGTGAAGAGCTTTCTGGAGATCAGGGATGACCGGTTTTGTAGAATTATCTGTAATGCTAATCTGGCATTGATCGTCCTGACGCATATACTGAATGCAACAGAGATATATGAGTTCCGGAGAAGCCTGTGGATGACGCATGTGTTGATGATTCTGACGATTCTATACCTGCTGGTGGTCATCTGCAGCAAAATTGTCAGAAGGCAGCTGGATCAGAGGCTGAAGGCATGTGTAGGGGCACTGCTGCTTGTATTTTTTGCTACTATTATAGATGTGGGCGGCTATTATAAAGCCGGTAACGCCGTAGGTGTATTTGGCAGAAGCTCTTTCTTGCTCTTTATTGTGGTGCTGGGAATAGAATCCGCCAGACAGACGGTTGCCCGGCTGAAAAAAGGTCGAAGGATGGAGGAACTGGAACAGTTTGCTCTGAATGATTCCATGACCGGCATGTACAATCGAAATGCTTATGATTATTTTGTGAAAAACGAGAGGGATTTTGAAGGGTATGTCATAGTGACCTTTGACCTGAACAATCTTAAGCAGTGTAACGATCAATATGGTCACAGGGCAGGGGATGAGTATATTATCAATGCAGCACATATCATAGAGGACAATTTTGAACGCTATGGGAAATGTTATCGCATTGGCGGGGATGAATTCTGCTGTATCATTCCGAAGGGAAGATATTTTAAGATAGAACGTGTGATGCATAAGATCGATCAGGATGTAGAGGTCTTGAATCATAAGAACATCATTCCCGTTCCTGTGGGAATTGCCTATGGGTATGCTGTATTCACGGCGGATGATACGGATCCGGAGAAGGTGCGTGAGCGTGCAGATGAGGATATGTACCGGAATAAAAAAACAATGAAACAATTGTGACCAGGGAATTCACTTAATTGTCAACCTATTATAAAAAGGGTTGACAATTAAAAAACACCATGCTATTCTGACAGAGGTTTTTACAAAAGACATCTGACAGAAAGGCATGGTTTTTTATTATGACAACACAGACAACAACTCGTAGCAAGACTTATGACATGGTGTACATTGCGGTATTTGCGGTTCTGATCGCGATCTGCTCCTGGATCTCCATCCCGATGACGGTTCCTTTTACGTTACAGACCTTCGCAGTATTCCTGGCAGTCGGCGTACTGGGCGGTAAGAGAGGAAGCCTTGCGGTATTGATCTATATTTTACTGGGTGCGGTAGGCATTCCTGTATTTGCGGGATTCTCCGGTGGTGTCCATGCGCTGCTGGGCAATACCGGCGGTTACATTATCGGATTTTTATTCTCTGCATTAGTAATGTGGCTGATCGAGAAGCTGTTCGGACGTAAGACATGGGTGCTGGGTATCTCCATGGTACTGGGCTTGATCGTGTGCTATGCTATTGGAACGGTATGGTTCATGGTTGTATATGCGCAGAATTCCGGAGCTGTCGGTCTGGCTACCGTACTGGGTTGGTGCGTAATTCCTTTTATCATTCCGGATCTGGTGAAGATCGCACTGGCACTGACTCTGAGCAAGAGACTGTCTAAGGCTCTGAAGCTGAACGGACAGGAATAAAGGATACATCGGATATGGAAGTGACAACAACTTACCGGATCCGTCCGCACCACGGCATGTGCCTGTATTTTTTCGAAGGGAAGGGATACAGTGAAGGGTTCACTAAGCATATGGCGGAGGTGAAGGAATGGCTTCTGGGGAAAAATGGACCGTCATCCCTGCAGCTGGTCGGAGCGACGGATGAGATCTGCAGCGCCTGCCCTCATAATAAGGGTGGCAGCTGCGAGTCTGCGGAGAAGGTAGACCGGTATGATGCGGGTGTATTGAAATACACCGGATTAAAGGCAGGACAGGAAATGACTTTTGCGGAATTTGAGCGGATCGTGGAAGAGAAGATTCTGCTGCCGGGATATGGCAAAGTCATCTGCGGCGACTGCCAGTGGAGAGATATCTGCCACAAATAATGAAGAGCATTCCTATGTGGGAGTGCTCTTTTGCATTACATGAGATCTGAATTCAGTGATTATATGTTGATTAAACGTGAAGAGTCGGATATAATAAAATCGGAATGTGTGAGAATACCGTTGAACATATTAGACCGGATTTGATTTTAAGGTAAGGAGGATGTAGGCTATGGAAGTAATGGCTCAAGGGAACAGACATATTGTCGATTCGGATAGCAAAGTAGATAATAATGTAGTTCGCCAGAAAGTAATGGATAGCTATCAAGATATGTTGAGCGGAAAAGGTAGAGATTACAAAGTTTTTTTCGCAGAGTTGGAAAGCAGGTATAACGGAAAATAATGTATAAAGTGCAAATTCTTCCCAAGGCGGAAGAGGATATTAGCACAAAAAAGCGCACCTCCCCCAGGTGCGCTTTTTTGTGCGTCTATAGCCGCACTGTTATCTCACGAAGAGATAAGCCGTATATGCAACATACAGAAGCACGCACGCAGCCCCCTCACTGCGGGTCATGCGTCTGCCGGTACGGGCGAATACGAAGAGCAGAATGGCACTGCCAAGGAGCAGTACGGTGTCGATGACAGACTCTCCGAGGACATGCAGAGGGCTGATCACCGCGGACATTCCGAGGATAAACAGGATGTTGAACAGGTTGGAGCCGATGGCATTGCCCAGCGCCAGTCCGCTGTCTCCCTTTTTCGTGGCAACGATGGAGGTCACCAGCTCCGGCAGGGAGGTGCCGATGGCGATAATAGTCAGTCCGATGAAGTTCTGACTGACACCGAAATTCGTAGCGATGATGCACGCTTTATCCACGACAAGATCACCACCGAAGATAACGGCAGTCAGACCTCCGGCAATATACAAAAGGCTGCGGGGAAGAGAGAGGATCTTGCCGGGTTCGCCCTCTTCTCTGTTTTTCCGGGCAGAATAGATCATAAATCCCAGATATACGATCATGCCCAGCAACAGGACAGCACCTTCCATGCGGCTTAAGCTGCCATCTAAAAACATCAGACATAATACGACAGTTACCAGGATATTTAACGGCATATCCCGCTTCAGGATCTCTCCGTGGGGCATAAAGCTGTGCAGGAATGCACAGATACCTACCACCACCAGCCCGTTGAAGATATTCGAGCCGACGACGTTACTGATGGCGATATCATTACTGCCGGCCAGGGCAGCATTGATGCTGACGGAGGCCTCCGGAGCACTGGTGCCCATGGCGACGATGGTCAGACCGATGATGACGCTGGGGACCTTCAGAATCCCCGCCAGGGAGGAGCTTCCCTCCACGAAAAAGTCTGCACCTTTGATCAGAAGTATAAATCCTACGAGTAACAATATGTATTCCATAAGCTGTCCTTTCCTGCGGTGACTCACATATCCTTATAAAAAAGTATAAAAATAGAGACTCTTACCGCATCAAAAATGATCGATAAAAGTCTCGTTGCTTACAATAATAACCGGTCCGACGGACGTGATGACGATTATCATTCCGGACAGCTTCGTGTATCCTTCGGTTACCATTCCGGGTTACCATTCTCTCAGAAACCATCCGGGAACTACTCCCTCTTAACTGTGCCCTCATTCTACGAAAAAGGACAAACACTGTCAACAGACTTTGTAAATCTTGACACTATTTTAACACGAACTCCATCTTCACGGGATCATGGTCAGAGTAGGAATAGCCGGTGTTTACATTCTCATAGGACAGGCATTCGATATTGTCGGAGATAATGAATCCGTCCAAAGTTACGGTATAAGTTACACCGGGGACATATTCCATATCTGCGTTTCTGGCGCTGTTCCAAATAGATTCCTTCTCCTCAGAACTCAATAGATCCAGACAGAAGGCAAAATGCTCCGGCAGCTCCGTTCTCGGAAAAGGAAATGCCCAGGACTCACAGCTCTCCGCATCCTCTTCGGAAGCCTTCAGGTCGTGGTTAAAGTCGCCGCCGCAGAGCACGTAATTGCCGGCTTCGTATTCTTTTGCCATATCATTGCACAGCATCTCAATCTGTCCCTTGCGGATGGCGTCGCTGTTGCCGTAGGCAGACATATGCAGATTGAAGATCACCAGCTCTTTTGCGTTGTCCACCGGGATCCGGGAGACGCTGTAGCAGCGGTCCAGATCGAAGAACTTGCTGAAGGAAGTGGAGATGGGGAAGCTTCTTCGCAGGGCGGAAGACACCGGATATTTCGAGAACAGTCCGAGTCCTGCCCGGCTGCTGCCGTGGGGCTGGGTAAACGGATAGAACAGGAAAGCAGAGTCATAATTCTGCGCAAATACGGTAGTATATTCCGGCAGAAGGTTGCGTAGCATCTCGTACTCATCCGTATGATAGCTTCTGGTGGCATCCAGATCGATCTCCTGGATCAGCGCAAAATCCGGGTCTAATGACTTCACCAGTTCTCCCGCACCGTTTATGGCATATTGTACGGTCTCCGGGCTTTCCGCCCAGGAGGAGGTACCGCCGTCCATGAAGAAGCTGTAATCCGGTAGATAAGCACCGAAACCGATGTTGTAGGTCACTGCGGAATATTCCGTATCCGTAGCCAGCACCGCAGCTGCACCCGTGGTAGTATCGTCGACCGGTGCCTCCACCACCAGTTCCTGATTGTCCTCGATCCTGTAATAACTGGCATAGAGGTAGACGATGTAAGCCAACAGTGCGAGGATGAGGATCCCCAGCACAATACACATGGTTTTTAATAACGTTTTACATAAATTTTTCTTTTTCATATCCTTATTTTAACAAGCCTTGCGGGAAAAGACAACACCTCTTGCCATACTGTGCCGAAAAGAGTTATTATGATAGAGAATAAAATCAAAGGAGGCTGATCCCATGAGGCCGATACCGACGATCGGGGATCCGGAGCGCTATATAGACAGTGCGTTTGTGGATTCTGCGTTTATAGAATTGAAAAGCTGTGATCTGTGGGATGTGAAAATGCTGTATCCGATCCTACATATGGACCATGCGGAAGAGAAGTGCTTCGTCCGTAAGGAGATGTATGAGAGGCTGGTGAAAGCGGCGGGGAATCTGCCGGACGGTTACCGGTTCCGTATCTGGGATGCCTGGCGTCCCTTTGCCTTGCAGCATGAATTGTTTGAAAAGTATTCTGTGGACATCATCCGGGATTTTCATTTAGAAGAGCTGCCGGAGGCAAAAAGGAGAGTTGCAATCTGCAAATTTGTCTCGGACCCGGTACCGGATACAAAGGTGCCTCCCGCCCATACCACCGGAGGAGCCATTGATCTGACGCTTCTGGATCCGGAGGGCAGGGAACTCCCTATGGGGTGCGGTTTTGATGCTTTTACGGATAAGACCTACGCAGCGTATTATGAGACCGTGGAGCATGTGCAGGGGGCAGAGGACGAACAGGTCCGTGAAAACCGCCGTTTGCTTTATTATGCTATGATCGATGCGGGATTTACCAATCTGCCGTCCGAGTGGTGGCATTATGACTACGGTGACCGGTTCTGGGCATATTACATGCGGAAGCCCGCAATCTATGAGGGCGTATTTACGAGGGAGGAAATTCATGGATAATCAGAAACAAAAGAAGAAAAAAAGTGTGATGGACACCTTGTCCGCTACTATGGTACTGGTGCTGATCGCACTATTGTTGGTATTTGTGGGATATACCTATCTGGCACTGAAGAACGGTTACACCTTGGATGACTTGATCGACAATATTGTGGGGAATCTCATCGGTGTGCTGGCGGCATTTCTGTTATTCGATATACTGAACAACAAGCTGACCCAGGATGCCTACGCCAGAGAGACCTCCCAGCAGATCACCAAGACGCTGATGGGAGAGCCGGAGATCCTGGATTCTTTCAGCGATGAAGATAAAAAGACTTTCCTGAAATCCACCATTACTTCCATGATAAAGGATGAAGATGCGGTAGATATGCTTTCTACCAATATGGAGAAATATTTCGACAGGGCAAGAGGCGCCAGGATCCGGAAAATGTTCGATTACACGATCAATCTGGAGCCGAATCTGACAGAGGAATATGTAAAAGCCGGATTCCCCGGAGCCACAGACGGAAAGTATTACCTGATCGATGAGGAATTGAAGTTCAGCGTAAAGTGTCTGGGAGGAACAGACGAGAACTACACGGGCGATGTGATCAGACTCGGTTTCGCCTATGATAAAAAGAGTCTGGACGGTGGATTGCTGGAGACCGGGCAGGATGCGGATTTCACCAAGAGCATTTTCAATGAGGATCTGGTGGTGGAACCGGAAGCCGTGGACTTCATCAACAGTATTCCCGCGGATAAGATACGGGATGTGATCAATGACCTGTTCATGCCGATCTTGCGAATTGACAACAGCGGAGATAATGACGACGAAGCGCAGTTCGAAGTAGAGCGAAAGAGCAACGGATTTATCCTGAAATTCAAGCTGGATTTTGACCGGAACGAGGCAAGCGGGGAGCATCTGGTCAGCATCTATTTCAAGATGCCCCGGGTATGGAACTCTATTTTCGAGGTGACTCTGGTGGATCCAACCAAGGAGCCCCATATCAAGCTGAAATACAAGAACGGAATGGATGTCACTATGTATTCCTATCTCAATAAGGAAAGCACTGCCAATGTCGGAGCCTGCATCCAGAGAGCCGGACTCTATGACATTGCGATCAAGGACGAGTGGATCTACCCCAAGAGCGGCGTGATCTTCCATATTAAAAAGGCATAATTTGCCAATAAATGTAATTGCAATCAAAGAACTTCTATGCTATTGTGGATATAAAGCATAGAAGTTTTTTTATGCATCTAATTAATTCTTATATATGTATGATTCGAGTTTTTAATCCCAACTTTTATTGAAAAATGACCTTATTTGACCGGAAGCAATATTTGTAAGAATTACAGATATTCAGCCATAAATATTATATAAGTACATTAACGAAGGAGGAAAATTGAATGCAAAGCAGAACGAACAATACTGGTTATTTTGTGGCGGTAGATGGACCTAATGGCAGTGGAAAGACTACAGTCATTAATGCAATAGCAGAAAAACTGGGTTTGATGGGCTATAAAGTAAAAGTGACCAGGGAGCCGACAAATTCTATATTGGGAGAATTTGTGCGAAAATATGCAGAAGGACACAAGGGACTAAGCATTGCATGTATGGTAACGGCAGATCAATACGAACATATTAAAAATGAAATTGAACCTATGCTTTATGATGGCAACATTGTCATTACAGACCGTTATATTTTATCATCATTGATATTGCAAAGAATGGATGGAGTGAATGCTGATTATATAATGGATTTAAACGCACTGATAATACGTCCGGATCTTCAAGTTACGATTATGGCTGATGTGGGGACTCTTCAGAAAAGATTATCTGATCGTGCTGAACTAACAAGGTTTGAAAAGAATAATCGATCGGATGAAGAACTGTATTATATGGAAAAAGGAATAGAAATATTGAAGAAAAATGGAATATCGGTTTTAGAAATAAATAACTGTACCGAATTGGATAAAAATGTAGATACTATCGTTGAACATATTGTAAAAGAGGTGAAAAGGAAATGAAAAAATGTATTCTTATTAATTCCCCTATATTTTGGGATGCTGCCGCAGAAGGAGAAAACTATCTTTCACCGCTTGGACTTGGATATATAGCTACATATGTAGAGAAGGCCGGGATTCAGGTTGAAATACTGGATGCTGTGAAACAAAGAAAGTCGGTAGAAGATATTGTTAAATATATAGAGGAGAAACAGCCGGATTATGTCGGAATAAATATTTTTACCCAAAACTATAAATTGGTAAAGGATATTTGCGAACAGACCAAGGTGAAATGTGAGTGGTTTATTGGTGGACCGGTAGTGGGCAGCATTTATGAGGAAATTGTAAAATGGAATCTTAAGAACAGAATGAATATTATTATAGGTGATGGCGAATATATTATTCCAACAATTATTTTAGATAACAAAAAGGTAGAACCAATTAAAAAAAATGAAAATATAAAAGTTTTTAGAGTAGATGCAGAATCAGAATTTTTTCCAAGAGATATTTCAGATATTGTATTGAATAGAAAATTTTTCCACGATGAAATAATAAAAAATCATTATGGCGAAAGAGAAATAGCAATGGTAACATCGAGAGGATGCATTTACAACTGTGCTTTTTGCGGAGGGGCAAGAAGTGTGAACGGAGGGATTCCTGTCAGAATTAGATCAGAACAAAGCATTGTGAATGAAATCAACGATATATTAAAGATGTATCCGGAGGTAAAAAGTATCAGGGTTTTGGATGATTTATTTCTGAGTAATAAACAGCGTATTAAACAGGCAATACATGTATTTTCAAAATATCCGCAGTTGAGTTGGAGAGGAATGGCGCATGTGCTTTCTTTAAAGCCAAATTTAGATGATATAGAAAAATTGAAAGGGGCTAATTGCAGAGAACTATTTATGGGCATAGAATCCGGGTCAGAATCTATGAGAAAAAAGATCAATAAAGTAGGAAGTACAGGAGATGTTATAGAAGTGGCTCAAAAAATTTTGCAGGAGGGTATTGACTTAAAAGGATATTTCATTTATGGTTTTCCACAAGAGACAGAATATGATTTCCAACAAACATACGAACTGGCAAGAAAAATTAGCAATATTTCACAGACAACAGAGGGCAATTTTAGGACGAGTGTTTTTCAATTCAGACCATATCATGGAACAAAGTTGTATAATGACATTGTGTCTGAGAAGGGAATTGTCCATGAATGTGAATTTAATGACATAATAAGTAAATTCAAGGGAAGAAACCAATTTAACTTTGATTTTGGTAACTATAGCGAAGTTTCAGATGAAATTTTGAACCAATATATTATCAAAACACAAGAGATAGGGGAAGGAAATGCTTGAAGATATACGGATGTGTAGTAAATGCGGATTATGCAATAATCAAAGACCATTGTTGGATTCGGAAAGACCGTGTCAGGTTTTTTGGGTTGGACTGTCTGCTAAAAAAATTACATCTGAAGAGGAAACACCTTTATCAGAGCAGACAAATACTGGAAAACTGATACAAAAGATAGAAGAGATGTGTAATGAAGTGAGTACTTATAAAACCAATCTGGTAAAGTGTCTTCCGCTTACGGAACAACAGAAATTGCGTTATCCCAGTAAAAAAGAAATGGATAAATGTTTTGACAATTTAGTAAGTGAAATTAATGCGATGTCACCTAAAATTGTATTTTTGTTGGGAGAAAAAGTTTATTCTTCTGTCGCAAGGCATTTACATTTAGATTTTGAAAAGTGGAATGATTTCGAATATCATTATACAGAATGTAATGGAACCTATTATGTTCCAATTCATCATCCATCATATATATGTGTCTATAAGAGAAAACAAATGGACGATTATATCGCAGCAGTTGAAAAAATGATTAATGAATTGTTATGAAATTGATATTAAGTATAGGATGGAAAGGGTAAAGGCAGAATGAAACCAAGATCTCCCCAAAGTATGCAATTATATAAAATGCTCCTATCCCGCGGCTACCCGGAATCGTTCTGTGATCTGGTGACGAAGAATCTGAATACGGATTTTACGGCGAGCCGTATGATCGGTTATCTGTGTCATTATTCTGATCTGCCGCCGGAGGAGATCGCGGACGAAATGCTGGCAATCTTAAGTGACCGCAATCGCATTATGCAGAAGAAAGAACTGGAAAGCAATAATGCAGAGTGGAATCGTATTCTGATGCAGGGACTTGGGATTGATACAGAAGAGGATGATGGCGACATGGAAGATCCGACAGATTTTTGACGGTGATTACGGCTGCGAGGAACGCTTGCCCGGACAGGGAGGTAATAACATGGAACACATTACAAGAGACGAAGCATTCCTCACTGCTTCCGGAAATCCCTCGGAGCACAGCCGTATACCTGCTTAAAGGTGCGCAGGAATAATTTATAGTTCGTGACTCCGTGCCGATCCAGTATTTCGCTGATGTTCAGATCGGTGTCTTTTAAATCCTTGCAGACATGCGTCAGACGCACGCTGTTGATATAGGAAGTGAAGGTGGTTCCCATGTTCCGCCGAAAAAAACGGCAGAAATATTCTGGGTTCAGATGAGCCAGAGAGGCTGCATTTTCCAGAGAAATGGCTTCGGTGTAATGGGATTGGATATACTGAATCACCGGTTCGAGGCGATGCAGATTTTTCTGGCTCTGAATCCGGGAAGTATTGTCGACGGTGACCTTATAGTGGGTCATAAGGATGTATAAAAAATCATAAAGCAGACCGGAAAACCGCAAAGTATAGCTTTGCGGTTTTTTTGTATAGAGATCGCCCATGGAAGTCAGAATCTCCTGAATCTGCGCATCGGCAGAAGAATCCCTGCGGGAGAACAGAAAACGGATGCTTTCATATTCTGGGATGGCACCTATGAGAAACGCATAAGGAATCTGTAATAACAGAACCCGGGACGGTGTCGTGGTCCGGGTAGCATGGACGGCGGCGGAATTTACCACATGATAATCTCCGGCATGCAGCAACAGAACCCGCTGTCCCTCAATGAGTTCCATGGAACCCTCATAGATATAGATAACTTCCATGCTTCGATGCCAGTGTTCCGGTATGTAATCGTTATTGCTGTTATAGATTGTAAAACGGACGTTGATTCCGCTTTCAAAAGCAACCTCTTCGTGTGGAAATTGCGGCATCGCAAAGCCTCCTTCTGAAATTATATTAGTTCCCGCGATATATTTATATCATAGAATAAAAAGAAGGAAAAAGTCAATATTGACCTAAAAAGAAGTCATAATCAGATATAGGAATCAATGTGGAAAATTGCTAAACTGGTAAACAGAAAGAACAAGCGGACAAGGTTGAATGACAGGAGGTTATAGCAACATGACAAAGGAAAAAATCAAAGATCTGATAGCAAAAATGACATTGGAGGAAAAGGCGGCAATGTGTTCCGGAGCAGATTTCTGGCATACTGAAAGCTGCGAGCGCCTGGAGATTCCCGCAAGTATGGTATCCGACGGCCCTCACGGTCTGCGCAAGCAGGATGACAAGGCCGATCATCTGGGTGTAAATGAGAGTATTAAAGCAGTATGTTTCCCGGCAGGCTGCGGAACCGCGGCATCCTTTAACAGAGATCTGTTGTATCATATGGGCGAGACACTGGGCAATGAGTGTCAGGCAGAAGGCGTCAGTGTCATTCTGGGGCCGGCTGTGAACATCAAACGATCTCCCCTGTGCGGTCGTAATTTTGAATACTATTCAGAGGATCCCCTGGTGGCAAGTGAGATTGCAGGCTCTCTGATCCGCGGTGTGCAGAGCAAACATGTGGGAACCAGTTTAAAGCATTTTCTGGCGAATAATCAGGAGACCCGCAGAATGTCCGTGAATGAGATCATTGACGAGAGAACACTGAACGAGATCTATCTGGCAGCATTTGAGGGAGCGGTGAAGAAGGCAAAACCCTGGACCGTTATGTGCTCCTATAACAAGATCAACGGAACTTATACGGCCGCACATCACAAATATCTCACTGAGACCCTGAGAGACAAGTGGGGATTTGACGGTTATGTCATGAGTGACTGGGGCGCAGTCAATGACCGTGTGGAAGATTTAAAGGCAGGACTTGATCTGGAGATGCCTTCCTCCATGGGAGTCAATGATCAACTGATCGTAGAAGCGGTACAGAATGGAACACTGGAGGAACAGGTGCTGGATACCGCGGTGGAGCGTATTCTGAATATCGTATATCGCTATAACGAGAACAGAGATACCGAAGCGGTGTTTGATCTGGATCACGACCATGAGGTTGCGAAGAAAGTGGCGGAAGAGACCATTGTATTGTTGAAGAATGAGAATGTGCTGCCGCTGGCAGAGGGCGAAGAGATCGCCTTTATCGGAAAATATGCGAAAAAGCCCAGATATCAGGGCGGCGGCAGTTCCCATATCAACAGTCATAAGATCACAGGAGCCCTGGATGCGGCAGAGGCAGCAGGTAATACACATATTGTGTATGCCCAGGGATTTGATGACAAAGAAGATAAGACGGATGAGGTATTACTGGCAGAAGCCGTAGAGACAGCTAAAAAGGCAAAGGCAGCCGTGATTTTCGCAGGACTGCCGGATGCATTTGAATCCGAAGGCTTTGATCGTAAACATATGCGGATGCCGAATTGCCAGAACGAATTGATTGAAAGAGTGGCAGCGGTACAGCCGAACACCATAGTCGTATTGCACAACGGTGCACCGGTGGAGATGCCCTGGGCAGATCGTGTGAAAGGTATTCTGGAAGCCTATCTTGGAGGACAGGCTGTGGGAGGTGCCGAGTATGACATTCTCTTCGGCAAAGTAAACCCCAGTGCAAAGCTTCCGGAGACATTCCCGAAGCAGCTGGAGGACAATCCTTCTTATCTTGCCGGCTTTGGTGAGGGCGACCATGTGGAATACCGGGAAGGCATTTTTGTGGGATACCGCTATTATGATAAGAAGAAAATGGATGTATTGTTCCCCTTCGGCTACGGATTGTCCTATACCACATTTGCTTACAGCAATCTGCGTTTGGACAAAAAGACAATGAAAGACACAGAAGAACTGACGGTGTCTGTGGATGTGACCAATACCGGAGATAGAGCGGGTAAGGAAGTAGTGCAGCTCTATGTGGCAGATAAAGAAAGCACAGTGATAAGGCCGGTGAAGGAGCTGCGGGATTTTGTCAAGATCGAACTGGCACCCGGCGAGACGAAGACAGTAACTTTTACGCTTGGAAAGCGAGCCTTTGCTTACTATGATGTACAGATCCATGATTGGCAGGTGGAGACCGGAGAGTTCGAGATCCTTATCGGAGCATCTTCCAGAGACATTGCTCTCAGAGATACCGTGACTGTGGAATCCACCGTGAAGATTCCTTTCCACTATACCACAGATACGACAATGGGCGACATCATGAGCCGCCCGGAGGCCTGGAAACTGGTACAGAGTGTTCTGAGCAAAGGAATGTTCGGTCAGGGCAGCGAGGTCAACGAAGGCGGCGATGCCGCGAAGGAAGCCATCAGCGATGAGATGAATGCAGCTATGCTTCAGTATATGCCTCTGCGCGGACCGGTCAGTTTCGGCGGCGGAGTCAGCATGGCAGATGTACAGAAGTTGGTGGACCGCCTGAATGCCATGGAGAAATAATTAACTGTTTATTTATAGCAATCCCTAAAAGTTAGGCAAAAACTAACTTTTAGGGATTTTTATATATACCACTGAGTGACATTTTTAAGTCGGATGAATGCAAGAAAGAATGTGGAGAATTGTTATAATTAGAATATGAAAAATAAACAGGCATAGAAAGCCGCATTACCAAGGCACGTTAAGGAGGAAACGGATGAAAAAAATAGCAATTGGCGGAGGACAGGGATTTTGGGGAGATTCTCCAGATGCTGCTATCCATATGATTCACAATGCAGATATTCAATATCTTGCATGTGACTATCTGGCAGAACTGACGCTGTCCATTATGGCAAAGCAACAACTAAAAGATCCATCAAAAGGTTATGCTCCTGATTTTGTGACAAGATTGTTGAAACCAGCAGGAAAAACTGCTTGGGAAAGAAATATTAAAATTTTGACAAATGCAGGTGGCATGAATATTTCAGGATGTGTAGATGCTATTCGACAGTATGCAACTGAAGAAAATATGAAAGGGTATAAAATCGGTTATGTAACAGGGGACGACATTAAATCAAAAATCCCGCAGCTGTTAAAGGATGGATGGACATTTCCGAATTTTGACTACGAAGGCGATTTTACGGATATTGTTGATAAAATATATAATTGCAATGCCTACATTGGTCATGAAGGCATTCAAAGTGCAATTGAAGGCGGAGCAGATGTTGTAGTCACCGGAAGAGCAGCTGATAGCGCACTTTTCCTGGCTCCGTTGGCTTATGAATTTGGTTGGAAAGACAATGACTGGGATAACCTTGCAAGAGGAATTATGGCAGGACACTTACTGGAATGTGGTGGACAGGGAGCAGGCGGCAATTATATGTATGATTGGCGTAGCGTACCTCAGATGGAAAATCTCGGATTTCCTATTGCAGAGTTGACAGATAAAACATTTGAAATTACTAAGGCACCTAATTGTGGAGGAGTCATTTGCGAGCAAAGTTGTAAGGAACAATTTTTATATGAAGTGCTGGATCCGGCAAATTATCTGACTCCTGATGTAAATGTGGATATTAGTAATGCTACTATTACACAGGTTGGTGATAATCGCGTCAGAATTGATCATATTCATGGTAAAGAGAAACCGGATACTTTGAAATTGTGTGTTGGGTATCATAAAGGGTGGAAGACGGTTTCAATGTTGAGCTTTGCATGGCCTGATGCTTATGAAAAAGCTCGATATTGTGCAGACATTATCATGAAGAAAATGAAGCAAAAGGGAATGAAAGCGGATGACGTTCATATCAGTTTTATTGGTCTGAACAGCCTTCATCTTAATGTGGCTGACATGAGTGAAGAAGCATTGAAAAATCTGAACGAGTGTGTAATGCGCATTGCTGTATTTTCAGAGGATAAGAATGAATGTGCGAAGATCATCCCGGAAATCAGCCCTATGCAGTTAAACGGACCTCCCGGAGCATCTTTCTTCGGAGGAAGGGCTCATGTGCAGGAAGTTATGGCACTGTGGCCGACATCTGTTCCACGAGAGGCAGTAGAGATCAAGAGCCATATTATTACAATATAGTTTTGCATAGAGAGGACAAGATTATGAGAGAAATATTATTGAATGATATCGCTCATGGAAGAAGCGGTGACAAGGGAGATACCAGCAATATCTGTGTATTTGCCAGAAAACCTGAATATTATGAAATTATTAAAAGAGAAGTAACGCCCGAAAGACTACATGATTTTTTCGGCGACATGGTAAAGGGCGAAATTATAAGATATGAAGTTCCCAGCCTTGGAGGATTTAATTTTGTACTCAAACATGCACTTGGAGGTGGTGCAACCATGAGCTTGCGGTTGGACAGCCTTGGAAAATCTATGGGGAGTGCCATTATGAGATTAAAGATTCACGTAAAAGATGAGGAATTATAAGGGGATCGGAGGTGAGACCTTATGGGATTAGAAAAAGTGGAAGCACTACAGAATTTGGTAGTTCTTGACTTGACCCGGGTAGTAGCAGGACCCTATGCAGGCTCTATATTGGGAGACTTCGGTGCTGAAGTAATAAAAATCGAAGTGCCGGGAAAAGGTGATGATGCCAGAAGCTATGGTCCTTACAGAAATGGAGAAAGTGTTTATTATGCGAACCTGAATCGCAATAAAAAAGGAATTACATTGAATTTGAAGACGGAAGAAGGGAAAAAAATCTTCCTGGAACTGGTGAATAAGGCAGATATTCTCTTGGAAAATTATCGACCTGGGGTTATGGAACGATTGGGATTGGGATATGAAGTTTTGAGAGAAAAAAACCCACGCCTTATTTACGGAGCAGTGTCAGGCTTTGGCTGCTATGGATCATACTCTGACAGACCGGGTTATGATATTATTTCACAGGCAATGGGAGGTCTTATGAGCGTTACCGGTGCAAAAAACGGAGATCCTACGCGTTCCGGAAATGCCATGGGTGATATACTGGGCGGTATGAATCTTGTGATTGGTGTTTTAATGGCTTTGAACGTAAGAACACTCACCGGAAAAGGACAAAAGGTAGATGTATCATTGGTAGATTCTGTAGTGGCCAGCCTGGAGAATGCATATACAAGATATTTTGAGTCGGGGCAACTTCCTGTAAGAAATGGAAATGCGTATGCATCTATTGCACCCTATGATAGTTATCAGGCGAAGGATGGTCAGGTTATTATAGCATGTGGAAATCAAAAGCTATATGAGAAGCTTTGCAACGAAGTTCTTCATATGCCATGGATGATAACGGATGAACGCTTTCTTACGGTTTCTTTGAGAGTACAGAATAACGAAATACAAAAGAAATATATTGAAGAGTGGACAACGCAATATACTGTGAATGAAATTGTAGAAAATGTATTGGCAAAAGGAATTCCGGCAGGCCCCATCTATAATGTAAGGCAGATCACAGAAGATAAACATATCGCCATAGAACGTGAAATGTTTGTGGAGATAGAACACCCTGTGATTGGGAAAATGAAAGTAAATGGCAATCCTATTAAGTTGATGGATAATATGCCTGAGATCAGTAAACCGGCACCAACACTCGGACAACATAATGAGGAAATATTCTGTGGGTTACTGAAACATTCCGAGGAACAGATTAAGGAATGGAGGAAAGATAACATTATATGATGGAAGATATACCATTCAGTGCCATTATGAAGTCGCCTGAATGCAAGAAAGAATCTTGAAAACTGATATAATGGAAATACATAGAAAAGGTGGTGGAGAGATGAAAACAAAAAAACACAATTGGAAAAGATGGCTACCGCTCTACTTGATGATGGCACCTGGATTAATCTATATTTTTATCAATAATTATATTCCTATGTTTGGTACAATTATTGCCTTTAAACATATCAATTACCAGAAAGGCATTTTGGGGAGTGACTGGGTAGGACTGAAAAATTTCAAATTTTTGTTTGCCACAAACGATGCCTGGGTAATTACAAGGAATACGTTATTGTATAATCTTGCTTTTATAGTGATTAATACAGTGGTTGGAATTATTCTTGCAATTTTTATATGCGACGTTGTGAGTAAAAAATTAAAAAAACTTTATCAAAGTGCGGTATTGCTCCCCTATCTGATGTCAATTGTAATTATTAGCTATATTGTTTTCGCATTTCTTTCAACAGAAAACGGAATGGTGAATAATTCACTGTTGATTCCATTCGGGAAAAATCCGATTTCGTGGTATGCGGAACCAAAATACTGGCCGTTTATTTTGACACTTGTGAATGTATGGAAGGGAGTCGGATATGGTTGCTTGATTTATATCTCGGCGATCAATGGTATTCCCAAAGATTACTATGAAGCTGCAAATTTAGATGGAGCAGGTAAGTGGAAACAGATTCAATGTATTACGCTTCCATCCTTAGTCCCTTCGGTGATTACACTTACTTTGTTATCGATTGGAAGAATTTTCTATTCTGATTTCGGATTGTTTTATCAGGTACCGTTGGACTCCGGAACATTGTATTCTGCGACAAATGTAATTGATACTTATGTATATAGAGCACTGATTAAACTGGGAAATGTTGGAATGTCTTCTGCTGCTTGCCTATATCAGTCGGTTGTAGGATTTGTTTTAGTTCTCACCGCTAATTTGATCGTTAGGAAAGTAAGTAAGGAAAACGCACTGTTTTAGGAGGAGAAAAATGATCCGTTCAAAATCGAATATGCGGTTTCAGATTTTAGCGAATTTTATACTGATTCTGTTTACCATATTTGTAATTACCCCTTTTATTCTTTTGATTATGTCTTCCTTTACGGAGGAAAGTACACTGATAAGAAACGGATATTCATTTTTCCCGGAAAAATTCAGCTTGGAAGCCTATGCTTACATTTGGAAAAATGCGTCTAAGATAATGAGGGCCTATGGAATTACAATTTTGGTCACAGTAGTTGGAACAGCTGTCAATGTTATACTGTCAACTATGATTGCCTATCCGTTATCTCTTGAACAATTGCCTGGAAGAAGAGCAATAACTTTTTACCTTTTCTTTACGATGCTTTTTAGCGGTGGATTGGTACCATCCTATTTGTTGTACAGTAATTATTTTCATATAAAAAATACAATTTGGGCTTTAATTGTTCCTAACCTGTTGCTGTCGGCAATGAATGTGCTATTGATACGTACATATATATCAACAAGTATACCATCAGCATTGTTTGAGGCTGCAAAGGTAGATGGGGCAGGAGAATTTACAGTATTTTTTAAACTGGTGATTCCTTTGTCTAAACCCATTATTGTAACGATGGGAACTTTTGCCGGCCTGGGTTACTGGAATGACTGGACAAATGGTTTATATTACCTTACGGATACTAAATATTATAGTATCCAGAATCTGTTGAATAAAATGATTACAGATATACAGGTATTGTCTTCTAATTCGTCCATGGCTTCACAAGCCTCTTCGGAAATGGCAAAATTACCTACAGTAGGTGTACGTATGGCGATTGCGGTTGTAGCAATGCTGCCGATATTTGTAGTATTTCCGTTTTTACAGAAATATTTCCAAAAAGGAATTGCATTAGGAGCAGTAAAGGGTTAATACATTGCCCTTACAAGATAAAATAAATATATGGGAGGATAACAAATGAAGAAAAAAATTTTATCAATGTTACTCAGTATGGTGTTGACGGTAGCTTGCTTTACGGGATGCGGGAGTAACCCAAGTAGTGGTGGAGAAACCGGTGGAACAGCTTCTACAGAAATACCTAAAAATCCGGAAGATATGTATACGGTCACAATGGCTGTGATTGGAAATGATCAGGAGGACATGGATCTTGTAGAAGCAGAAATGAATAAAATCCTGGCGGAAAAGGTTGGTGCACAAATTGATGTAATCACATTGGGATGGGGAGTATATCAGCAGCAGTTACAACTTATGTTATCCGGTGCGGAAAAACTGGATTTGGTCCCCATAATGTATAATAACGTGAGTACCTATGTAAACAGCGGTCAGGTATTGGATATGTCTGATTTGATTGACCAGTATGGCGTTAATATGAAAGCAGCTTTGGGTGAAGATATTCTCAAAATTGCTAATATGAATGGCTATGTGTATGGTGTGCCGGTGGAAAAAGAATGGTATGCAGACAGCTGTCTGGTAATGAGAAAAGACATTTTGGACAAATATAATTTGGATGTGTCTAATGTGAAATCTTTGGCTGATTGTGCGCCTATTTTCGAAACGATTCATGAAAATGAACCTGATATAAAAATTATTGTAGGCGCTAAAGATGGTTTGATCGGTAACATATATTTTGCCGATGTACTTTCCGATCGTTTTGGAGTATTGGATAATGGCGGTGCTGATACTACGATTGTGAATTACTATGAGACGGATAACTACAAGAATCTGGCTGCTACGGTTCATGATTATTATGAAAAAGGTTATATCGACAAGGATATGGCAACATCTACAGATGCCGGAACCACAATCCTGAAGGCCGGAAATGCATTCTGCTTTGCCACTCCTTATAAACCGGGCGTTGCGGAACAGGAAAGTCTGAATACCGGTTATGAACTGGTGGCTGTAAGAATCAACCCTACTCCTGCGTTTTGCTATACCAATGCTGTTGCCGCAATTACATGGGGAATTGGTCAGAATTGTGAAAATCCGGAGATGACAATGAAAGTGCTGGACTACATGTACGGTGATCCGGAATTAATGAATCTGTTTAACTGGGGTATTGAAGGTGTTCATTATGTCGTAAAAGATGCTGAAAATGATGTGATTGGATTCCCGGATGGGGTAGATGCTTCTAATGCAAAATACAATCTGAATATGGGATGGGAACTTCCGAACCAGTACAAGATCCATGTATGGGAGGGAAGCTCCAGAAAGATTATGGATGCGCAGAAAGAGATGAATGCCACTGCAAATAAGTCAAAAGCATTAGGTTTCATGTTTGATAGTACATCTGTCAGCAATGAGATTGCAGCACTAAACAATGTGGTTAGTGAGTATTCGTCTTCTATCGATTGTGGCGCAGCTGATCCTGCCACGGCCATTCCGGAGTTTAATGAGAAGTTATACGCAGCCGGTCTTCAGACTGTAATGGACGAGAAGCAGAAACAATTGAACGAGTGGCTGGAAAATCAAAAGTAATGTGTTATAATGTGGCTGTGAATAACAGGAATAAATAAATATAGGAGGTCCCGATTAATGTCGAGAAAACATAAGAAGGTCTTGAGAAAAAATATTACTCTGATCATGTGCGCATTAATCGGGACAATTGTTGTTGTATACGGTGTTGGTATGATATTATTCCGTGGATATGTCAAAGAGATAGCAAATATAGCCAGCCGTACATTTGATTTCTACGGGAATGAATTGGATCAAAAAATGAATGGCATTAATACGCAGCTTGTAAACACGTTGTTGAATAATAAATCTATCAGAGAAATAGAAGAGATGGATTTAAACACAGAGGATAACTCTGTGGTTTACAGCATTGCGGAGCAAAATGAATTGAAACAATATTTTCAGGCAATGGCAATTAATTATGGGGACGAATACCATTTTTGGTTTTATAACAAAGACAAAGATATTTTTCTGATTACGGGAGACGATGAATACCTTCAAAAGGAACTTTTTAAAGGACATATTAGGACAGTGGCTTCCGAAGAACAGATTCCTATAACAGAAAAGAGAAAATGGTTTGTGCAGGATGTTCAAGGAACGTTGTTTCTTACAACTACCTTTTGCTTGAAAAATAATTATGTGGGTTGTTGGATACGGCCTGAGAAAATATGCGCTTCTTTTCGAGAAACAGAGGAAGACACACTTTCCTTTTTTATTCGAGATTTGAGCACCGGAGTACATTATTTGGAGAATAGCAGTGCATCCGGAAGTATGTTTCAGAAAAATGAAAATATTCAGGAAAACAGTAGCTCGCATTATTGGGAATACGAATTTGAAAATGCAAATGTATCTATAGGAATAGATGTCAGCGATAAAATAAAGAAAAGTGCTGGAACCTATGAAATACTAATGGGAATTACCACAGTATTGATTTGCTTTATGTGTATTGGAGCTTTTTATTATTTCAGGCACTATGTACAAAAACCGTTATACATTTTTGAAGAGAATCTACGAAAATTTCAGGAAACTGGAGAATTAGAGCAAAATAATTATTATGAAGAATTCGAAAATGTAGGTGAAATCTGGAGAAATCTGGAAAAAGAAATTCAGGAATTAAAAGTTCAGGTATATGAAGAACAGCTGGAAAAACAGAAAACTAAAATAGATTATTTACAATTACAGATCAGGCCCCATTTTTATATTAACTGTCTTAATAGCATATACAGTATGGCGCAGTTGAAACATACAGAAGAAATCCAGCAACTGGCATTGTATGTATCCGGATATATGAGATCTATTTTCCGCAAAGGAACGAAGCCTATCTTAATGGATGAAGAATTACAGCAGATTGTAAATTATGTAAAAATCCATAATATTTTATACCGCTATGATTGCAAATGTCATATCTGCGTAGATGAGCGTGTGAAACAGGCAATGATTCCACCGTTGATAATGATAGTCTTTGTGGAGAACTGCGTGAAGTACACGGTAGGAAGCAAAAGAAAGATAGAAATTAGCATTGAAGGAAGCTTTCTGGATGAGGAACAGAAAAAAATACAAATTCGTATAGCGGATAATGGTCCGGGTTTTCCTGAGAATGTGTTAGAAAAATTTCGAAAGAATGAATTTGGAGCAAATGATGACAGATTCCAAATTGGAATACGCAATACAAAAGATCGGCTTCAACTGCTCTATGGGGCGGAAGCAAGTCTCATGATAGGTAACGGTGAAAACCTGGGAACGGAAGTTATAATAATAATTCCGTATCAAAACGGAGATGAAAAGAGTGAATATTCTATTAGTAGATGATGATGTGAATGTGCTGGAAAGTCTGCAGTTTGGGGTTGCATATTCGTCACTGGGAATAGAAAAGATTTACGTTGCTGAAAATGCTGCGGATGCCAAAAAGATACTTAAGAATGTACCGATCCATATTATGGTAACAGATATAGAAATGCCAAACGAATCGGGAATTGAATTGTTAAAATGGACAAAAACACAGAATTTAGACGTGGTTACTATATTCTGCACGTGTTATGCAGATTTTAATTATGCCAAAAAGGCTGTGGAACTTCAATGTTTTGACTATTATCTGAAACCGATTTCTTTTGACGATTTTGAAAAAATAATATCTAGGGCTGTAGAAAAAGTCAGACAAGAGAGCAGGAAGAAAACATATTATCAGTATGGCGTGTATTGGTTGGATGATGTAAAAAACAGAAAAGCACATTTTTGGGAGCATATCATGTTTCCGCTGGCAATTCCGGATGAAGAACTTTTAAATGCATTGATTGAAGACAATCGTTTGGAATATGACACTGAGCAGTTGTTTGATATTTTTTTGCTACATACATATGAAGAAGAGGAACGTTTTCAGAATCTGACTTCAACAATGAGCGAATTTATTATTAAAAATGTCGTTACAGAAATTTTTAGCGATATGTGCAATATGGAGACCATAGTGAAGTATGGAGAGGATACCTATGTGATTGTAACCCGTAATCTAAAAGAAAATGCGGAGATGGTACTGAAGAAATTGATTATGCAGTGTGATATCCATCTTAATTGTCGAATGCGTGTATTTTATGATCTTGAATGTCCTCTGCCCGCCGTAAAGGAATGTTTTGAAAGGTTGATTCATATTTGGAATGAAAATATCAGCAACGATGTACAGATATTCTGGGCGCGGACATACCAAAGGGAAGAAAATACATATTCATTCGGTGCTATTGGAGAATGGGAGATTTATCTGAACACAGGTGCGGTGAATAAGATTTTAGATGAAATCGATCACTATTTCTCAGAGAAAAAGAGACATCATGGGTTAACAGCGTATGAATTAAAAGCTATGCAGGTGAATCTGATTCAGATGGTGAATACTGTGTTGATGAAAAACAATATCGAAGCCCATGAGCTATTTGTAAATACGGAATATGAAACTTATCGGAAAATGTCATTGAAGAATTATGATAACTATATGGAATTCTGTAAATATTTATTGCAAAAAGCATATAGCTATATTGCCTACGTAAGAGAAAATACATCTATTGTAGAGGTAGTTAAAAAATATATTGAAGAACATTATAATGAGGAAATTTCCAGAAATGAGCTGGCAGGAATTGTATATTTAAATGCAGATTATCTGGCAAGACTTTTTAAAAAAGAAGAAGGAATCTCTATTACCGATTATGTTATTCGTATGAGGATAAAGAAGGCGTCTGAACTGTTACAATACAGTGACATCTCTATTAATGAAATTGCAATGAAAGTGGGATATGATAACTTTTCATATTTTTCCAGATTATGTAAAAAAGTGTTGGGATGTAGTCCGAAAGATTATAGAAAAAAAGCAAAGGAGAAATTAAATGAGTAGTTATTTTGAATGTTCGGGAAATGGACCGATTGTGACAACAAAAGCAGGAAAAATAAGGGGATATTTGTGGAATACAACATATACATTTCAGGGGATTAAGTATGCAAATGCAAAAAGATTTCAGATGCCGGAGGAAATTCAGCCGTGGGATGGGATAAAAGATGCTACTTCTTATGGCTATGTATGTCCATTGTTAACCCAGGATGTTCCCAACGGTGAAATTATGGTTCCTCATAGATACTGGCCTATGGATGAACACTGTCAGTATTTGAACGTTTGGACGCAGACGTTGGATACTTTGGCAAAAAAACCGGTTATGGTATGGCTTCATGGAGGTGGATTCTATGCAGGATCTTCTATCGAACAGATAGCATATGACGGTACAAATTTAAGCCAATTTGGGGATGTGGTTGTAGTATCATTGAATCATAGATTAAATCTTTTGGGATATTTGAATTTGTCAGAATATGGAGAAAAATATTGGAACTCGGGAAATGTTGGAAATGCTGATATTGTAGCGGCATTGCGCTGGATTAGAGACAATATTGAAGCGTTTGGCGGGGATCCGCAAAATGTAACATTATTCGGGCAATCCGGAGGAGGCATGAAAATATGGACGCTGATGCAGACACCGGAGGCTGATGGCTTGTATCATAAAGCGATTATTCAGAGCGGCGTATTGGAAGATTTTATTGATGAAGAGAATACAGATGCCAAACCACTGATCCGAGCAATGCTGCAGGAGCTTAATATGGAAGAATCGGATATTGAGAAATGGGAGGATATGCCTTACAGAGAGCTGGCAGATGCTTATAATAAAGTATCCGATAAAGTACTGGCTGAAGGTGGTTATATAGGAGGACATCCGATTCGGAACTCTTATTACATGGGGGATCCCTTAAAAATTGGATTTTCGGAATATGCCCAAAAGGTGCCGGTGTTAATAGGAAGTGTGTTCGGAGAGATGGGATTTGCACCCGGGCTGATCGGAAGGAATCAAATGACACAAGAGGAATTGATCAGGATTGTCGAAAAACGATTTGGTGAACATACTCAGTCTGTGATTCAGGCATACGCGCAGGCATACCCGGGAAGAAGCATTGCAGACTTAACTACATATGATATTTTTTTCAGAAAACCGGTAATTGATTTTGTGAAAAAGAGAAAGACATATAAACAATCTAATATATATGCATATGTCTTTGCTGTTGAATTTCCTCTGGATGATGGAAAGCCGGCATGGCATTGTTCTGATCTGGCTTTTGTATTTCACAATACAGATAAGGTTCCCGTGGCTAATATGCCGGGAGTCACGGATAAACTAGAAGAAAAAATGTGCAAGGCATGGGTGAATTTTGCTAAAACAGGAATTCCATTCATTGATGAAACGATTGCTTGGCCGGCCTGTACAGAAGAGACAGAAAATTATATGGTTATCGACAATGATAAATGGCAGGTAAGAGAGAAGTTTGATTACGAATTAGTGAAACAGGTAGCGGACAGTGGCATGAAATCTCCATTTTCTATAAAAGAAAGGAGAAAAATGTTGCAGAAAACTCAAAAAGAAGCAGAAGAGAAAGGCGTATTTTTACATTGAAGACAGAAAAAATAATAACTGAATTATTGGAACAGATGACCTTGGATGAAAAGATCGGGATGGTTCATGGAAATGGATTGTTTCAGAATAAAGGGGTAGAAAGACTGGGAATACCTTCTATGAAATTTTCAGATGGACCTATGGGTGTTCGGAATGAGTTTCAAAATGATAAATGGATTCCCCTGGGCAATACTGATGATTATGTATCTTATCTTCCAAGTAATAGTGCTATAGCATCTACATGGGATGTCGATGTTGCATATGAAGTTGGCAAGGTCCTGGGAGCGGAAGCCAGAGGCAGAGGAAAAGACATGATTTTGGCGCCGGGAATTAATATCAAACGAAGTCCCTTATGTGGGAGAAACTTTGAATATTTGAGTGAAGACCCCGTGCTGACAGCAGAGATGGCAGTTGCTTTGATAAAGGGAATACAGCAGAATGATGTGGCAGCCTGTGTAAAACATTTTGTGGCAAACAATCAGGAAACTAATCGACTGCATGTGGACACTAAAGTAAATGAGAGAACCTTGCAGGAAATATATTACCCGGCGTTTCGACAGTCTGTGCAGAGGGCAGATGTTTATTCGGTTATGGGAGCCTATAACAGATTAAACGGTACCTATTGCTGTGAAAATAATCTGTTGCTGAAGGAAGTATTGCGTGATCAATGGGGATTTGAAGGAATTGTAATCAGTGACTGGGGAGCAGTGCATAATACGTTAGATGCGGGGCAGGCAGCACTTGATATTGAAATGTCAGTATTTGATAATTTCGACGAATATTGTCTGGCAGAACCTTTGAAGCAAAGGATCTTGGATGAATCAGTAGATATGGCGTGTCTGGATGCAAAGGTGCGTAACATCTTGCGAGTAATGTTTAAGTTAAAAATGATTGGAAAGGAAGCGGTACATCGAAAAAACGGCTCCTATAATACTATGGCGCACCGGCAGGTGTTGAAAAAAGCAGCGGAAAAATCTGTTATTTTATTGAAAAATGATAGTAAATTATTGCCACTTGGAAATACATATCATAAGAAAATTGCAGTCATAGGTTGTAACGCAGACCGAATTCACTCGGGCGGTGGAGGTAGTGCAGAAATTAAGGCTTTGTATGAAATATCACCGCTTCTTGGAATCAAAATGGAATTTGGAGGTAATGCAGAAATAGTATATGAACCGGGGTATTATATTCCGGAAAAAAAGGAGCTTAACGGAGAAAACTGGCAGGCTTCCAGTGTGGATGACAAAGAAAAAATACAACAACAGATCCGCAGGATGAGAGAAGAAAAAAGAAGATTAAAAAAGGAGGCATTTTATTCAGACCTATCGGAAATTGAGGAAGAATATCACAGAAGAGCTCTGAAGCTTGCTGAAGAGAGCGATATTGTTCTGTTTGTAGGAGGGTTGGATCATGAATATGACATTGAGGGAGAGGATCGTCCCTGCATGAAACTTCCGTATCATCAGGATGAATTGATTACAAAATTATTAAAGGTAAGACCGGACACAATTGTAACTATGATAGGAGGATCTCCGGTGGAGATGCCATGGGAAGAAAAGGCAGGTACAATTTTGTGGTCTTATTATGCCGGAATGGAGAGTGGCACAGCCCTAGCGGGAATCCTCACCGGAAGAATCAATCCCAGTGGAAAACTGGCAGAAACTTTTCCTCGTGTTTATGAAGATACACCGACAGGTCATAACGGACAATTTGGGAGAGATAATATGGTCTGTTATGAAGAAGAAATTATGGTCGGATATCGTCACTATGAGAAAAATGATATTTTGCCGATGTTCTGCTTTGGACATGGACTCTCTTATACAGAATTTGCGTATCACGATCTGCAGGTGAAACAAGATAATGATGCAAAAGACAGAGTGAGCATATCGTTTGATATAGAAAACGTAGGCCAAATAGACGGAAGAGAGATTGTACAGATTTATGTGAGGGATGAGGAGTGTACAGTAATCAGACCAGAAAAAGAGTTAAAGGCATTCAAAAGCATTACGCTGAAAGCGGGGAGTGTATGCAGAGTAGAGATTACTTTGGATAGTATGGCGTTTTCATTTTATGATGAGAAGAAACATGATTTTTGTGTGGAACCCGGAATTTTTGAAATATGTGTAGGCAATTCAACGCAAAATATTTTATTGCATCAGAAAATTGAATACCCTAACTGCAGTAAGCAGAATGTGTGAAATCCCGATTCTAATTCGTTATAAAATAAAGTATAATACGACATATATAAACCCCGGAAAGGCCTTGGAAAAATATATATGTCAGCAATCGATTTCCGGAAGAGGAAAGACTAGCTACCGCTTTGAGCTGACTGATGCTACCGTCAGCTCAAAGCGGTAGTTTTTATTATTTTATGGAATTATGAAAGCGGTTGTCAAATTGGAATGCGGAATACGGAATACGGAATCCTTAGGATATGGCTTGCCATTGTAGCAGATTCCGATTATAATAAAAGATTGTAACGGCAATGACTTGGAATTGGGGATTATCATGAATATAGTAGTAGACGGATATAATATATGTTATAAAACAACCGGTACCGGCGATAAGACAGTCGTGATCTTACAGGGCTGGGGTACGGATCTGGGAGTGTATGATTCCGTAGCCGGTGTGATTGACGGCAGCAGGTACCGTGTGATCCAGTTTGATTTCCCGGGCTTCGGCAGCAGCGATGAACCGAAGGAACCCTGGGATGTGGACGGATTTGCGGATTTTTTCTGCAGATTTATGGAAGTAATGCAGGTAAAGCAGGCCACCCTCATCGGGCATTCCTACGGCGGACGAGTGATCATCAAGCTGGCAGCCAGAGAGAGCATCCCTTTTGAGATCACGAATATTATCCTGATCGACAGTGCCGGTGTCCTGCCGGTGCGGACTACTGCACAGAAATGGAAGATCCGCAAGTACAAGATTTTGAAGAAATTCCTGAATCTGAAGCTGATCTATGCCATGTTCCCGGAGGTGATCGATGACTGGAGGAGCCGACAGGGATCGGCAGACTACCGCAATGCGACACCCATGATGCGTCAGTGTATGGTGAAGGCGGTGAATGAGGATCTGACGGAGCTGCTTCCGAGGATCCGTCAGGAAGTACTGCTGATCTGGGGAGATCAGGATACGGCAACTCCTATCCGGGATGCACATATTATGGAAGAGAAGATACCCAACTGCGGTCTTGCAGTGATCCCGGGAACCGGTCATTTTTCTTTCCTTGAGAAGCCGGCACAGTTCCGGGGAATTATGGAGGCATATCTGAAATGATCATACGTGTGCTGATAGCGGTCGTGCTTGCTGTTCCGGCATATTTTTATACCATGAGGTATAATATTCATATGTTCCAGCAGAACGGCTATAAGAATAAAGAACACCTTCACTGGCTGAAGAAGAAGTTCCGGCTGCAATGGATTCTCTATTTTGGTCTGGCACTGGGCATTGTGACCTGTGTGTTCCCATACCTTGCCCTTGAAATCTTCGAGTATCTGGTACTGCTCGTGATCATCGTGGTATATCGTGCCATGAAGCGGATGAACACGAAGAAAAAGCTGGTGTATACCGCCCGGGTCAAGAGATTGCTCGCTACGGAGCTGATCCTTACGGCTGCGGTATTCGCTCTGGTGTGTGGATTGGGCGGAATGAAGCGGATCCCGGGACTGTGCCTGATCCTGGTATCTGTGAATCTGTTTCTGGATATTGTGGCTAATGTCATCAATCATCCCATGGAGGCGGGGATCAATCAGCATTATATCAATGATGCTGTGAGAAAGCTGAAAAGCGTCCCGGGACTTACCGTCATCGGTGTGACCGGCAGCTACGGCAAGACCAGCGTAAAGTTCTATTTGCAGACACTTTTACAGGAAAAATATAATGTACTGGTGACGCCCGAGAGTTTCAATACGCCTATGGGTGTGGTGAGGACCATCCGCGGTTCCCTGAAGCCCACCACGGAGATCTTCGTCTGTGAGATGGGTGCCCGCCATGTGGGCGATATCAAGGAGATCTGCGATATGGTGCATCCCGATCACGGTGTGATCACATCTATCGGACCGCAGCATTTAGAGACCTTTTTTAACATGGAGAATATTCAGAAGACGAAGTTCGAGCTGGCGGATGCCCTGCCGGAAGGCGGCATGCTGTTCTTGAACGGTGACAACGATTATATTAAACAGCAGGCAGCTTCTCCCGCGTATGATCAGACCCCGGAGAAGATCTTCTATTATTCCGAAACGGAAGGGACAGGATACTGTGCCAAAGATGTGAAAGTATCCCAGTTAGGTACGGAGTTCACGGTAGTGACCCCGGACGGCGAGAGCGAGAGATTCCAGATGCGTCTCATCGGTGCCCACAATGTCATCAATGTGGTGGGGGCTATCGCAGTCGCTCATAAAATGGGCATGACGCTGCAGGAACTGCGGATTCCGGTACGCCGGATCGAGCCGGTGCCTCATCGTATGCAGATGCGGGAGCACGGTCTGGTGACGATCATCGATGATGCTTACAATTCCAATCCCGTAGGTTCCAGGGCAGCGGTCGAGACGCTGGCTATGTTTGACGGTATCCGGATCCTGATCACGCCGGGCATGGTAGAGCTGGGTGACAAGGAAGCGGAATACAATCATAAATTCGGTAACTACGCAGCGGATTGCTGCGATTACATCCTGTTAGTGGGCAGACGGCACACCGAGCCCATCAGGGAGGGCGTGTTGGAGAAGGGATTCCCGGAAGAGAAATGCCTGGTATTCGACAAGCTGGAGGAAGCCGTATCTTACGCCTATGCCATCAAAGGGCAGGGACATAAGTATATTTTATTAGAGAATGACCTGACGGATAACTATTAGACGGTTCAGAGGCGATTTTGCGAAAGTGGTTCCGGATAGTTGACAGAGAGTAGTAAAATTCAGGAGGGAAAATAAATGAAGACAAGAGTAGCAATGCTGTTTGGCGGCAAGAGTGTAGAACACGAGGTATCCGTGATCTCCGGCATCCAGGCTGTCATGAGCATGGACACAGACAAATACGAAGTGATCCCGGTCTATATGACCAAGCGTAATGAAATGTACATCGGTGAGGAGATCGGCAAGATCGAATCCTATAAAAATATCGACGAACTGTTGAAAAAATCCCAGAGAGTGATCATGACCAATGAGGATGGAAAGGTCTTCCTGACGCCATTCCCGGTGAAACTGTTTGGCGGGAAGAAACCGGTAGAGATCGACGTGGCTTTCCCCGTAGTCCACGGTACCAATGTGGAGGACGGCGCTTTCCAGGGTTACCTGAAGACCATGGGCATCCCCTTCGTGGGCTGTGATGTGACCGCATCCGCCATTGGTATGGACAAATACATCATGAAAGCTGTATTAAAAGAGTGTGATGTACCGGTACTGGATGCGCAACTGTATACTCTGTCGGATTATGCACAGATAGAGACTCTCCTTGACAAAGTGGAAAAAGGACTGGGATATCCCGTGATCGTAAAACCGGTCAACTTAGGTTCCAGCGTAGGCATCAGTGTGGCTAAAAATCGTGTGGAGCTGACTCACTCCGTCGACGATGCGTTCAAGTATGCGACCAAAGTGCTGGTGGAGCACGCCATCACCAATTTACGTGAGATCAACTGCTCGGTACTGGGAGATGAGAATGACGCTATTGCTTCCGAGTGCGAAGAACCCCTGCACACCAAAGATATCTTAAGCTATGAAGATAAATACGTCAGCAATGCCAAGGGCAGCGGCTCCAAGGGCATGGCGAGCGTATCCCGCAAAATTCCGGCAGAACTGTCTCCGGAGAAGAGAGAAGAGGTGCGGGAACTGGCAGTCAGATCCTTTAAAGCACTGGGCTGTAACGGTGTGTCCCGTATCGACTTTATGATCGATGAGGACAACGGTAAGCTGTATTTTAACGAGATCAATACCATCCCGGGATCTCTGGCATTTTATCTGTGGGAGCCGGTAGGAGTTCCTTACAAAGAGCTTCTGGATCGTATGATCCAGCTGTCTTTGAAGAGAGCCCGTACCGAGGAGAGACTGACCTTTACCTTTGACACCAATATCCTGAATTCCGCAAGCTTTGGCGGTTCTAAGGGTGGCAAATTGTAATAGCCGGTTTATGGATTTTATGATTATTTAATATATTTTTTAGCACTCACCACTTGCGAGTGCTAATCTATAGTGATAATATAATCTCTGTAAGAGGAACAAGCGACTGCAGCAGCAGACAATTGTTTGAAAAGAGATGTGAAGTGGTCAGCCGCGCAGGGAACTGTGTGGCTGATTTTTACATGGAGAACGTCTTGGTTGTGTGGCTCACCGGTTGGGCAGAATGGAGGGAATATGACGAAGACAACAAAAAGAGATTATTATGAAGTACTGGGTGTCAGCAAGACAGCGGACGCCGCAGCGATAAAAAAAGCATACCGGAAACTGGCGAAAAAATACCATCCGGATACCAATGCAGGAGACCCTGTGGCAGAGGAGAAGCTGAAGGAAGTCAACGAAGCTTACGATGTGCTGGGGGATGAAAAAAAGAAGAAACTATATGATACTTATGGTTTTGCTGCTTTCCAGGAGGGATTTAACGAGGAGGCAGCCAGACAGTATCAGGAGCAGTTTAAGAACGGAGGCGGCTTCGGCACCGATGGATTCGGCGGCTTTGGCAACGGCACGTTCCATTACAGCACCGGAGGAAGCGGTTTCGGTACCGGGGATTTCGGTGGCTTCGGCGGGGATGAGGATATTTTTGACAATCTGTTCGGTCAGTATTTCAAGGGACAGAAAGGCTCCGGACGGGGCAGCCGGGCAAACTACCGTAGCAAAGGTCAGGATGTGGAATCCGGCATCACCATCAGTTTTGACGAAGCAATGCATGGCTGCGACAAGACTTTCACCTTAAGAGATCCGGCTACCGGCAAGTCCGAATCCGTGCAGGTGCACATTCCGGCAGGTATCGATACCGGTAAAAGTATCCGTCTGAAAGGTAAGGGCGGTGAAGGTTACTCCGGCGGTGAGAGCGGTGACCTGTATCTGAAGGTGACGGTACAGGAGAAGCCGGGATGGGAGCGTAGAGGACAGGATCTGTATACCACGGTCAATATCCCCTATACTACCGCAGCCCTGGGCGGCGAGATCCGTGTACCCACATTGTACGGCGATGTCATGTGCAAAGTGAAGGAAGGTACGCAGTCCGGCAGCAAGATCCGTCTGAAAGGCAAGGGCGTGGTATCCATGAAGGATAAAAATGCCCACGGCGATCAGTATGTCGTGATCCAGATTCAGGTGCCTAAGAATCTGACCCCGGCAGCAAAAGAAAAATTACAGGAATACAAGAAGGTCAGTGGATTTTGATCCACTGGCCTTTTTTAATGATAAAATTTTTCAGTAAAGGAGAAAAAACTGGAAATAAGAAAAACAGGTGATTATAATATTCATTCATAAATAGAATAAACAAAAGACTTCACACAGGAGGAAATGAATTATGTTGAAATGTTTAAAAAAGATTGATAAAGCAAAAACCGGTATTTTCGCAGCAGGCGTTCTGTTCGGAACCGCAGGTATCAAAGTACTGTCCAGCAAGGATGCGAAGAAGCTGTACACCAACTGCACCGCAGCAGTTCTGCGTGCAAAAGAGTGTGTCATGAAGACTGCGACCACTATCCAGGAGAACGCAGAGGATATCTACGCAGAAGCTCAGCAGATCAACGAGGACAGAGCAGCACAGGCAGCAAAAGAGTATGCTGGTGAAGCAGAAGCAGCAGAGACTGCAACAGAAGAATGATCCCTTCATGAAAGCAGGCATAAATTATGAGATTTGTGATCAAGCATGAGATAAAGGGGAGACTCAGGGTTCACATTTTACAGAGCCGCATGAGCTTTGCGCAGGCAGATACACTGCAATACTATCTGGACGGACAGAAGAATATTGTCAGTGCCAAAATTCAGGAGCGCACCCTGGATGTCACGGTAGTCTATACCGGTTCCAGGGAGGAAGCACTGAAGACACTGGAGAATTTTACTTATCAGGGTACGGAAGTGCCGGAGAACTATCTTGCTAATTCCGGCAGAGAGATGAACCGGGAATATAAGGATCAGCTGATCAATAAAGTGGTAATGCATTATGGGATCAGGCTGTTTCTGCCCATGGACATCCGTTCCGTGATCACCACAGTGAAGTCTTTCAAATATCTCTGGCACGGCGTGAAGACTCTGGCGAAGGGCAAGATCGAAGTACCGGTACTGGATGCCACTGCTATCGGTGTATCTGTGCTGCGTGGTGATTACAACACCGCAGGCTCTGTGATGTTCCTGTTAGGCATCGGCGAGATCCTGGAAGAGTGGACGCACAAAAAGTCTGTCGGTGATCTGGCGAGAAGCATGTCCTTAAACATTGACAAGGTATGGGTTGTGAGTGATGGACAGGAGATCCTGGTGCCGTCCACGTCCATTAAGTCAGGAGATCTGGTAAGGATCCACATGGGCAATGTGATCCCTTTCGACGGTACAGTGACGGACGGAGAAGGCATGGTGAACCAGGCATCGCTCACCGGCGAGTCTGTTCCTGTGAGAAAAATCCCTGGCGGAACCGTCTATGCCGGAACTGTGGTAGAAGAAGGCGAGCTGACTATCTGTGTGAAAGAAAACGGCGGCTCCAGCAAATATGAGAAGATCATGACCATGATCGAGGAATCCGAGAAGCTGAAATCCTCTCTGGAGGGTAAGGCAGAGCACCTGGCAGATAAGCTGGTACCCTATACTTTCTTAGGCACCGGTCTGGTATGGCTGTTCACACGGAATGTGACCAAGGCATTATCCGTGCTGATGGTGGATTTCTCCTGCGCATTGAAGCTGTCTATGCCGTTAGCGGTATTGTCTGCGATCCGTGAGGCAAGCACCTACGAGATCACGGTGAAGGGCGGCAAATACTTAGAGGCTATGGCAGATGCCACAACCATCGTATTTGACAAGACCGGAACCCTGACCAAGGCACAGCCTACCGTGGCGGATGTGGTATCCTTTAACGGACAACCCGCAGAGGAACTGCTTCGGATCGCTGCCTGCCTGGAGGAGCATTTTCCTCATTCCATGGCAAAGGCAGTGGTGCGGGAGGCAGCCTGCAAGGAGCTGGTACATGAAGAACTGCATACCAAAGTGGAATATATCGTAGCTCATGGAATCTCTTCCACTCTGGAAGGCAAGAAGATCATCATCGGCAGCTACCATTTCGTATTTGAGGATGAGCAGGCACAGATCCCGGAGGGCAGACAGGAGCTGTTCGATCAGCTGCCTGAGGAATACTCCCGCCTGTATATGGCAATTGACGGCAAGCTGGCTGCAGTGATCTGCATCGAGGATCCTCTCAGAGAAGAGGCTCCGGAGGTCATCCGACAGCTGAAGAGTCTCGGAATCCGCAAGGTAGTCATGATGACAGGAGACAGCGACCGTATCGCCGGGGCAATTGCGGGTACCGTCGGCGTGGATGAGTATTATTCCGAGGTGTTGCCGGAGGACAAAGCAAGGTTCGTGGAGCAGGAGAAGCAGGCAGGTCATAAAGTCATTATGATCGGTGACGGCATCAACGATTCCCCAGCATTGTCTGCGGCAGATGTTGGTATTGCCATCAGCGAGGGCGCACAGATCGCCAGAGAGATCGCCGATGTCACCATCGGTGCGGACAATCTGTATGAAGTAGCTACTCTGAAGGAATTGAGCAACTCTCTGATGGAGCGGATCCATAAAAATTATCGCATGATCGTAGGGATCAACACCGGACTGATCATTTTAGGTGTGGCAGGAATCATTCCTCCCACTACGTCCGCTCTTCTGCATAATACATCTACCCTGTGGATCAGCACCAAGAGCATGAAGAACCTTTTGGATAGAGAAGAAGCATAAAAAGAGAAAAAGCAAAGGCCATTGTGAGAGAAAAAGAGAACTCCTCGCAATGGCTTGTGTTTTACTTTATAGTAAGTTGCTGCTAACTAAAAAATGTAATACAAAAAAGTGTAATACAATTTGAATAGAATGTACGGTACTTTTGTAGGAATTATATGTTGCATATTTGCAAATGCTTGTATATAATGATATAGTAATTCCTAGTTGGACGCTAGAGATAGGAGGAAGTATATGTCAGAACAATTATTACAGGTGCGTAACTTGTCCGTAAGTGTAGAGGACAAGCCCATCCTTCATGGAATAGATTTAGAGGTTCGTCCCGGAGAGACCCATGTCCTCATGGGACCCAACGGTGCTGGAAAATCCACATTGGGTTACACCATCATGGGAAGTCCCCGTTATGAGGTGACCGGTGGTGAGATCCTGTTCAAAGGGAAGGAATTATTAGAGGAAACTACAGACCAGAGAGCGAAGGACGGTATTTTCCTGTCCTTCCAGAATCCCCTGGAGGTACCCGGAGTATCGCTTCGGAATTTCATCCGTAATGCCGTGGAACAGAGAAGTGGTTCCCGCATCAAGCTGTGGACCTTCAAAAAGGAACTGGAGCAGGCAATGGAAGTATTGCAGATGGATCCTTCCTACGGGGACCGCGATCTGAACGTGGGATTCTCCGGCGGTGAGAAGAAAAAGGCAGAGATCTTACAGTTACTTATGTTAAAACCCTCGCTGGCAATCTTGGATGAGACCGATTCCGGACTGGATGTGGATGCGGTACGTACGGTATCCAAGGGCGTGGAAGAGTACCAGAAGGACAAAAAAGGTGCGCTGCTGATCATCACCCACAGCACCAGAATTTTAGAGTCTCTCCATGTGGACAAGACCCATGTATTGGTGAATGGTAAGATCGTGGCATCCGGCGACGCTTCCCTGGTAGACGAGATCAACGAGCATGGTTTCGAGCGTTTTCTGGAAGCATAAGGAGGTTGACGATCTGAATGAGTGAACGTGAAAAGACATACGTGGAAGACGTCAACAGAAGCATTTATGATATCCGTAATGAGGAGAAGGACGTCTATCGTATTAAAAAGGGACTGACTCCCGATATTGTGGCGGAGATTTCCGAGAAAAAGAAGGATCCCGCATGGATGGCAAATTTCAGATTACAGTCTCTGCAGATCTATAATGAGATGGAAGTTCCCGACTGGGGTCCCTCTATTGAGGGTCTGAACATGGAAGACATCGTAACCTATGTAAAACCTAATACCCATATGAGCGCCAAATGGTCCGAAGTGCCGGAGGACATCAAGGATACCTTCGAAAAATTGGGGATCCCACAGGCGGAGCGGAAGTCCCTCGCCGGTGTGGGCGCCCAGTACGATTCCGAGCTGGTATATCACAATGTCAGGGAAGAAGTGGCAGCCCAGGGTGTAGTCTATACCGATATGGAGAGTGCCCTGAACGGGGAATATGCGGATATGGTGCGGAAACATTTCATGAAGCTGGTAACACCCAGAGATCACAAATTCGCAGCGTTGCACGGTGCTGTGTGGTCCGGTGGTTCCTTCGTATATGTTCCCCCCGGAGTGTCCGTGACGATCCCCTTACAGTCCTATTTTCGACTGAATGCACCGGGAGCCGGACAGTTCGAGCATACCCTGATCATTGTGGACGAGGGGGCATACCTGCATTTTATCGAAGGCTGTTCCGCCCCGAAGTACAATGTGGCGAACCTCCATGCCGGCTGTGTGGAGCTGTTCGTGGGGAAAAATGCAAAACTGCGTTACTCCACCATCGAGAACTGGTCTAAGAATATGTACAATCTGAACACCAAGCGGGCGCTGGTGGAAGAAGGCGGTACCATAGAATGGGTATCCGGTTCCTTCGGATCTCACGTATCCTATCTCTATCCCATGAGCGTGCTGAACGGTAAGGGAGCGAGAGCGGAATTTACCGGTATTACTTTCGCCGGAGCCGGTCAGAATCTGGATACCGGTACGAAAGTGGTTCACAATGCACCGGAGACCACTTCTTATATCAACACGAAGTCCATCTCCAAGGATGGCGGGATCAGTACGTTCCGAAGCTCCGTGGTAGTGAAGAATAGTGCGGCAAAGAGTAAATCTGCGGTATCCTGTCAGTCCCTGATGCTGGATGATAAGTCCCGTTCCGATACCATCCCGGCGATGGATATCCGTACCCAGGATGCCGATATCGGGCATGAGGCGAAGATCGGCAGGATCAGTGATGAGGCAGTGTTCTATCTGATGTCCCGCGGCATCTCCGAGGAGGACGCCAGAGCCATGATCGTCAGCGGCTTCGCGGACAATGTATCGAAAGAGCTGCCGTTGGAATATGCGGTAGAGATGAACAACCTGATCCGCCTGGAGATGAAAGGCAGCATCGGGTAAAGGGAGGACAGAATATGGAAAAAGAATATAATATGACCATCAACCGACTGCCCTCTAAGACATGGAACTGGCTTCGTATGAATGAGACGCAGTTGGAGAAAATAGAGATCCCCGTGGTCGGAGAGGCAAAAGTCACTCTGCCGGAGAAGATAACGACCGCTGAAAACGAAGGCTCTAAGCCCTGGAATGCGGATTTGGCAGGGATTGCCTCCGGTATGGGGGAAGATATGGACGGTCTGCTTGCTAGAGCTGGAGTAAAAGCAAAACATTATGAGGTGCCCGCGGATGTGACAGAGGTGCAGCCGTTACTGCTTGATTATGCCTATGCACAGAACAGCTTACAGGCGGGAGCTGTAGCGGTAAAAGCAGGTAAAAACAGTGAGATCACCGTGATCGAGGACTTTGCTTCCGACAGGGAGGCGTCAGGTCAGGCAGCAGTATCCACCAGACTGTATCTGGAAGAAGGCGCGAAGCTCCGGTTGATCCAGGTGCAGAGACTGGGCAGTGATTTTACTTTTATGAATGATATCGGTGCCCTGTGTGAGGAGAAGGCTTCCCTGGAAGTGATCCAGCTGATCCTGGGTGGTAAAAATACGTATTTAGGATGCAAGACCACTCTGCAGGGCAGAGAGAGCAGCGTGAACACGGATACCGCCTATATCGTAGACGGCGAAGGCAGACTGGATATGAATTATGTGGCTCTGCATGAGGGGAAAAAGACCCAGAGTAATATGCAGGCCGGAGGCGTATTAAGAGATCATGCCTTCAAATTATACCGCGGCACCATTGACTTCAAATGGGGTGCCAAGGGTGCGGTAGGCAATGAAAAGGAGGACGTACTGTTATTGTCCAATGATGTGGTGAACCAGACCATTCCTCTGATCCTCTGTGCGGAGGAAGATGTGGAAGGCAATCACGGCGCCACCATCGGTAAGCTGGATGATGAGCTGCTGTTCTATTTAGAGAGCCGCGGCATGAACAGAGAGCAGATCTATGAGATGATGGCGATGGCGAAGGTGGATGCGGTCTGCCGCAAGATCCCTGACGCTTCCACACAGGCAAAGGTACAAAAGTTCCTGAGCAGAGCCGTGGAAGAAGAGGAAGCGTAAAGAGTAAGATAACAGGAGGAAATATGAGCATTTCAGTCAACGAGATCCGCAAGGATTTTCCTCTGCTGGAGAATCGGAAGGTGATCTATCTGGATACGGCGGCGACTTCGCAGAAGCCGACCTGTGTCCTGGAAGCAGAGCGGGAATTTTATGAAAAATATAATGCCAATCCCCTGCGAGGATTATACGAGCTGGGAGAGGCGGCAACCGAAAAATACGAAGAAGCCAGAGAGACAGTCCGGGGATTTATCAACGCAAAAGAAGCAGCGGAGATCATCTTTGTCCGCAATGCTACGGAAGGCTTAAACCTGGTGGCGTACAGCTTCGGATCCCTGGTACTGAAACCGGGAGATGAGATTCTGGTAAGCATTATGGAGCATCACAGCAATCTCCTGCCCTGGCAGCAGGCGGCAGCCAGGACCGGAGCGGTGGTGAAGTATCTGGAGTGCACCGAAGACGGAAAATATACCGAGGAAGCTTTTAAGGAGGCACTGAGCGACCGAACGAAGATCGTTGCCATGACCCAGGTATCCAATGTGCTGGGCTGCAAAAATGATATCAAGCGTTTTGCACAGCTGGCACATGAAGCAGGCGCTTATTTCGTGGCAGACGGAGCCCAGAGCGTGCCCCATATGGCAGTGGACGTACAGGATCTGGATGTGGATTTCCTGGCATTTTCCGGACATAAAATGTATGCTCCCATGGGAATCGGTGTGTTATATGCGAAGAGAGAGCTGTTAGAGCAGATGCCTCCGTTTTTATGCGGTGGAGAAATGATCGATTCCGTCAGCCGTACAGGAGCCGTGTGGGCGGAAGTACCTCACAAGTTTGAGGCCGGCACGGTAAACGGCGCCGGAGCTTATGCGCTGGCAGAAGCCATCCGCTATGTGCAGAAGATCGGCTTTGATTTCATCGAAGAGAGAGAAGCAAAGCTGACAAAACTGCTGATGGATGGGATAAAGGAGATCCCTGCGGTGCATATTTTAGGATCACAGAAAGCGGAGGATCATCACGGTATCGTGACATTTAAGCTGGACGGCGTGCATCCCCATGATGTGGCATCTGTTTTAGATGCAGATCACATCGCAGTCCGGGCGGGACATCATTGCGCCCAGCCGTTACTACAGCACCTGAAAGTGTTGTCTACCACCAGAGTGAGTCTGGGCGTCTACAATACGGAAGAAGAGATACAGGCATTTTTAATAAGTCTTGCCGGGATAAGGAGACAGATGGGCTATGGAGAATAAAACGTTTTATAATGAGATCCTGACGGAGCACAACCTGCATCCGTATCACAAGCACAAGCTGGAGGATGCGAACCTGGTGTTAGAGGGTGTCAATCCCAGCTGCGGCGATGATATTTTCCTGGAACTGAAGGTGGAGGACGGCGTAGTCGTGGACGGTGCCTTTGAAGGAGACGGCTGTGCCATCTCCCAGGCTTCTGCGGACATGATGCTGGAACTGGTCATTGGTAGAAGTAAGGAAGAGGCACTGCATCTGGCAGATCTGTTCCTGAAAATGATCAAGGGAAGTATCACCGATGAAGAGAAGGATGAGCTGGAAGAGGCCTCCGTATTGCAGGATATCGCCCACATGCCTGCCAGGGTAAAATGCGCGGTGCTTGGCTGGCATACTATGCAGGAATTATTGAAAACAGAAGAAAAATAGCTGATAAAAAGATAAAGATACATCTTGCACGCCCTTTTTGGATACGCTACAATGAAAAAAGAAGTGTAAGAAAAGCGGGGGGCTGTGCATGTTCCACATAGAGCTTATCATTGAATTCCTGGAAAACGTGATGAACAATATTGTCCAGGTGGCAATACTGTTCTTTGAATTTGTCGGAGTGATCGTTATTATTCTCTCCGGTCTGAAAGGGTTTTATAATTATGTGCGGCGGGTGCCGGATATGAAGATCACCCTGGCGCAGGGGCTTGCTGTAGGGCTGGAATTCAAGTTGTGCAGTGAGATCCTTAAGACCGTTATTGTCAGAGACTGGAAGGAGATCGTTACCGTAGCCGGTATCATCGGACTTCGTGCGGCACTGACTTTCCTGATCCATTGGGAGATCAAGGAAGAGAAGAATCATTCCTAAAAATCGGCAGCTGATGAAAATCGGCTGCTTTTTTTAGAATGATTTCCGGTTACCCAACAAAAGTCAATAAGTTTATCCAGATAAAGAGATTAAATTTGTAATGGTATATAGGTTAAATTTGCACCTTGGAAAAAAGCTGTCTGAGGACTAACATATAACGATAAAGTATGTATTTATAAAAAAAGTGTAAAGAAATGCTAAAAAATCCGTTGCATTTGACACTTCGACGTGCTAAAGTTATCAATAGCATGAACGTAAATGTAATCGATTACGCATGCTTAAAAGGAAAGCAGAATGGAATTACAAAAGACACTTACTCCCGGGGAAGCGCTGGAACGCGTCCTGCGATCTTATCAGACCTACTACAATATCAAAACAGAGGCTGTAGAACCGCCATTCGCAGCCGAAGCAATCTTCGGATCCCATAATGAGCAGTACTTTCTGATCAAGAAAGCTAAGGTGGCAGATATTGATACCAACGAGACAGTGTATTTTGCCACAGAAGAATCTTTATCTAAGGAACGTCTTCTGGAACTGGACGCTATCGCCTGGGAGCGGGGAACTGCAAATGTGCAGCCGTCTTCCAATCACAGGAACAGTGATGTCGTCCTGATCATTCTGACCGCTCATGCCGGGGAGGATGCTCTCGCACAGGTGAAAAAGTGCAGGCATTATCAGAGTTACCTCTGGGGATTCCATGGCTGGAGTAATTATCGTCTGATTGTCGTCGAGCTGTCTTCGGGTCGGATTGTCCACAACCGCCACGGACAGATTCTGAAGAAGCTCGTAAAAAAGGCAATAAATTAAATCTGTGTATTAAGAAAAGGAGAAACACAAATGACAGCATTATTAATCGTTGTAGCCGCTATTTGTTTGTTGTTTATCGGCTATGTGTTCTATGGCTCCTGGCTGGCAAAACAGTGGGGTATCGATCCTACCAAGAAGACTCCTGCAATTGAGAAGGAAGATGGTGTGGATTACGTTGCAGCTAAGCCTGCCGTACTTATGGGTCATCATTTTTCATCTATCGCCGGAGCAGGTCCGATCAACGGACCGATTCAGGCTTCCATCTTCGGATGGGTTCCCGTATTCCTGTGGTGTATCATCGGTGGTATTTTCTTCGGCGGTCTGCAGGACTTCGGATCTTTATTCGCATCTATCAGACATGACGGTAAATCTGTAGGTGAGATCATCGAGGATTCCATGGGATCCAGAGCTAAGAAGCTTTTCATCATCTTCGCACTTCTGGTGCTGATCCTGGTAATCGCTTCCTTCGTTAACATTGTGGCAGGTACTTTCCTGACCCTGGCGGATGATGCCGGCAAGACCGCTTTCGGTTTTGTGACCAATCCTACCGGTAATCAGTCTACCGCAATGATCTCTCTGCTGTTCATCGTTCTGGCTGTTATTTATGGTTATGTGACCAACAGAATGGGCGTTAAGACTCTGCCCGCTACCATCGGTGGTATCATCTGTATCGTAGCTATTACTGTTTTAGGTCTGAACGTTGGATTTGCCATGAACCGTATCGCATGGATCGTATTTGTAGGTGTTTACATCGCAGTGGCTTCCCTGGTTCCCGTATGGATCCTGTTACAGCCCCGTGACTACCTGTCCAGTTTCCTGCTGTATGCTATGATCGGCCTGGCATTCATCGGTGTCGTTGCCGGTGCTTTCACCGGTACTGTCGCATTCGATATCCCCGCGTTTAATGGCTGGGAGCCCAAGGCAGGACAGACATTGTTCCCTATGCTGTTCATCACTGTAGCATGTGGTGCATGTTCCGGTTTCCACAGCCTGATCGCTACCGGTACTTCTTCCAAGCAGTTAGCGAACGAGAAGGATGCCAAGGCTATCGGTTACGGCTCCATGCTGATCGAGTCTGCTCTGGGTATCATCGCGCTGGTAGCAGTCGGTGCAGTATATCAGAAGTATTTAAACGGTGAGTTCGGATCTCCCGCAGCTGCATTCGCTGCAGGTATTGCATCCATGTTCGGTACCGAGACCTCCAAGGCATACGGTACGATCTACGCACTGCTCACACTGTCTGTATCCGTATTCGCACTGACCAGTCTGGATACCGGTACCCGTCTGAGCCGTTTCATGTTCTCCGAGCTGTTCCTGAAGGAAGGCGAAGCTACTTACAAGGATGCCAAAGGCGCACGCAAGGTGCTGGCTCATCCCCTGTTCGGTACTGTATCCATGGTACTGATCGGCTGTATCCTCGGCGGTCTGTCCTTAAGTCAGATCTGGGGTCTGTTTGGTGCAGCGAACCAGCTGCTCGCAGGTATCGCTCTGATGGCAGTAGCTGCATGGCTGGGTGAAGTTGGTAAGAACAACAAGATGTTCTTCTTCCCTATGGTATTCATGCTTGCTGCAACCCTGACCAGCCTGGTGATCACCGTGATCAACAAGTGCAAGGCAATCGGTGCCGGCACTGCTGCATGGGGTGACTGGTTCCAGCTGTTCTTCGCAGCTGCAATGGCAGTTCTGGCAATCTTCCTGGTAGTGGAAGGTGCACGGACCTTCGTTAAGCAGATGAAAGAGAAGAAAGCAAAGAAAGCTGCTTGATCAGAGAAGCAAAAGAAAAATAAAAGAAATCCCGGAGACTGTGAAAGCCTTCGGGATTTTTTTGATCAGTGTGACAGCCCGCATCGTAACATCCGGAAGGTTGCGGCTGTTCTTGAGTAAATGGAAAGAATTATAATAGGTTTAATGTTCGAAGAAGGCAACCGCAATAGCTCCGGGGCCTACATGGGTTCCGATGGTGGCTCCCAGAGTGCTGATGGGAAGTTCCTTTGCGTAATCCTTCCACAGATGTTCGCTGTCGTGAATGTATTTTTGCAACAGCTCATCACTCAGACCGGTATAACCCAGACAGAAAGGACGGGAGAAATCTACACCGTCAGCTTTTTCTATCTCACGGATCAGAAAGTTACTGCCGTTTTTGGAACCGCGGGCTTTCCCGAGCATAATGATCTCACCGTCTGAGACAGCGACCACAGGCTTGATGGCCAGTGCACCGCCGATGAATGCCACGGTAGAGGAGATACGTCCGCCTTTTTTCAGATATTCCAAGGTGTCCAGAAGTCCCATGGTGTGGATCTTGGATTTCTCCTTTTCGAGAATGCTGACAATTTCTTCTGCGGATTTACCCTGATCCTTTAATTGCAGACCATACTCTACCAGAATGCGTTCTCCTATGGTGGCATTCATGCTGTCTACGACGAATACCTTACCCTCATAATCTTCAGCAGCGATCCGGGCACTCTGGCAGGTGCCGGACAATTTACCGGAGATGGTGATCACGATGACGGTCTCCCCCGCGGAGACTGCCTGCTCATAAGCGTCTTCAAAGACAGCGGGAGATACCAGGCTGGTGGTGGGGAGAGTGTCACATTCGATCAGCTTTTCGTAGAATTCTCTGTGACTGATGGTGACTCCGTCAGCATATTCGTCGTCGCCGAAGCGTATGTGCAGCGGCAGGATGGTGACATCCTCCCTGGGGTGGTTCATATCAGATGCGGAGTCTGTGATAAAACGTATTTTTTCCATGATAGTATTCCTATTCTTTTTATTATAGTTTGGCAGCTAAATGTTTCTTCCTGCTTATTTTTTGGGTGGATGTTCGGAAGGGAACTCAGCAAGGTACTGTTCCAGATTATGGGAGATCCTCTCCAGGGAATCGTAGAGATTCACCCGCTGTTCCTCTGTCATGCCGTCTCCGCCGTGAGCCAGTGCAGAGTAGATCCGGGAACCGATTTTTTTGACTACAGTGCTGCCTTCCTCGGTCAGATAATATAAAGTACGGTAGGAGCGCTTGTTTTCCGGCAACTCACAGGACACCAGGCCTTTAGCACTTAACTGGCTTAATGTCCGGGAAATGGCAGCCTTATCTTCCTTGCAAAGCTCTGTCAGCTGTGTGGCAGTCAGCCCCTCCGGATGTTTTCCCAGGTGATACAGACACATAGTGTAACCTGCTTTTAAGTCTAACTGCCCCATTTCCAGTTCTTTTAATTTCTGCAGATAACGGTGCAATTCCGTGATCGATACAACGAATCTTTCAAAACGATCCTGCATGGACAATCCTCCTGTAAAATGTCGACAATACAACAACTTTAAGAAGTGTAACATATGAATGTTGACAAGTCAACAATTAAAAAGTTTGATAAATAGTTGACAATCTCCAAAAATCGCGATATATCTATGAAAAGGGGACAGCTAATAAGAAACGATACATAGCGGAAAGGAAGATTTTTATGGTTAAGAAATTGATCCTGGTAACATCACCACCTGCCTGCGGAAAAACTTATATTTCCAAAGCTTTGGCGAAGAGACTGCAGCATGTGGTATATTTGGACAAGGATACTTTGATCACATTGTCAAAACAGATCTTTGTAGTAGCGGGACAGCCTTATGACAGAAGCAGTGACTTTTTTGAAAAAAATATCCGTGACTATGAGTACGAGTGTGTTGTGGATCTGGCTATGGAAGCATTGGATTATGACGATATTGTATTGATCAATGCACCCTTTACCCAGGAGATCCGGGATATGGATTATATTCATAATCTGAAAGCCAAGCTTGCAGAGAAAAATGCAACGCTGGTGGTCGTATGGGTGGAAACATCTCCGGAGATCGTACATGAGCGTATGATCGCCAGAAATTCCGATCGAGATACCTGGAAGCTGACACACTGGGATGAGTATATTGCATCCTGTGATTTCTCCATTCCGGAGAATCTGGATGATCCTAAGGAGAAGGATGATCTGATCCTGTTCCAAAATAATAATGAAGAAGAATTTGAAGCATCCATGCAGAACTGTCTGCATATCCTGGAAGAGGCCATGAAGGGCTAGAAATATCCGGCATGTATGGATTGTGCTGTGCACCGGTTTATGCTATGCTGAATACAGATCGCATATAATAGTAGAATGTATCTGTATAAAGTGAGGAAGCACAGTATGCTCAGACCTAGTATCGGTATTGACTGGGACGATGTCACCGCCCCGTTTAACAGCATAGCCATCCGTATGGCAAATGAAAAATATCATCCGGAGAAGCCTTATCGCCTGGAAGAGATCACTTCCTGGGCCAATGAGGGAAGAACTTCGGTGATCAAAGAATTTTATAACGATCCCGAGCTGTACAGCCGGCAGATTCCCACGGAGGAGACAAAGCGTGGAATCCGCCGGCTGATGCAGATTGCGGATGTTTTTTTTATTACGGCGGTATCGCCGCATTTTATGGGAGTGCGGGCAGAGCAGATCATGACGCAGTTCCCGGAGCTTCCACCGGAGAATATTATATTGGGAAGTGCGAAAGACCGTGTACATTTTGATATTGTACTGGATGATGCCATTCACAATATTTTGGACAGCAAGGCAGAGTATCCGGTGTTGATGCGGAAGCCATGGAATGCCAAAATGACAGGGCTCCTGTCTGTGAATACCATGGCGGAATTCGTGTCACTGGTGCGTCAGATCATGAAAGCCTCCACTTCAAAGCCGGAGAAGATCACCGCTCCGGCGGTACTTGCACTGGTGGGACCTTCCGGCTCCGGGAAACGTGAGATCACAGAAGCTCTGTGCGGCAGCAAAGGTGGAAATACGACACAGAATATCCGCGCGGAGCAGTTGTTTGTGCGCCCGGTGAATTATTGCACGGAACCGGAACGTCACGGACACCAGTATGTTTCAGAAGAAGCCTTCGACCGGATGGATTTTTTTGAAAAAACAGCTTATGCGGGAGTACGTTACGGAACGAGAAAAGAAGATATCCGTGAGCTGCTGGATCAGGGGAAGTTTGCTGTGATCCCGGTGGATATGTGCGGCGCTATCGCCATGAAACGGTCTTTTCCCACGCACATTATATACGTGGCGCGCGACAAGGAAAAGCTGATTGCCGACATCATAGAATCTGACTACGACACCGAGGAGAAGACCTTGCGGATCCTGTCCATTGATGCGGAAAAACGCAACCGGAAAATCTGCGATCATGTCATTCATAATGATACCATAACCGGTGATTTTGTCAGCGGTGCGGAAGAACTCAGAAAGCTGATCATGCCGGAAAGTGAAAAATGATGAGAAAGATAGGAACAGTGTTGTCTGGAAACAAGATTTGGATAGATAAAATCCAGATAGAGAAAGAGCAGGGCTGGAATCAATGGAAGAAAAACAGCTGAAATACTATAAAATGCATCATGACCTGGAGGAGCAGATCCACCGGGGAGAACTGCGGGCGGGGGATCGTGTGCCTTCTGAGAACCAATTGGCGGCTGCTTATCAGGTGAGCCGTCAGACTGTCCGGAAAGCACTGGCGATCCTGGAACAGGAAGGATATATTTATGCAATGCATGGAAAAGGAACCTTTGTATCGGAGCGGTTACGTCCCGGACATAAATCCCACAATATAGCTGTAGTGACCACTTATCTGTCGGATTATATTTTCCCGAGGGTCATTCAGGGGATTGATGATGTCCTCACGGCTGAAGGCTATAGTATTCTGCTGAAAAATACCCACAATTCCAGAAGCCAGGAAGCCAGATGTCTCGAAGAGCTGTTGCAGAAGGACATCGACGGAGTCATCATCGAACCCAGTAAAAGCCAGATCAGCTGCAGGCATCTGCATTTATATGAACAGCTCGAAAGCTATGGAATTCCTTACGTGTTCATACAGGGCTGCTTCGACCGGATGGAGGACAGACCACAGGTGCTGATGGATGACTGCAGGGGCGGATATATGATCACAAAGTATCTGTTAGACAATGGGCATCGTAGTATTGCCGGAATCTTCAAGGCGGATGACATCCAGGGGCAGAACCGCCATCGCGGCTATGTGCAGGCATTACAGGAAGCGGGTATGCTCTACGATCCCGATAAGGTGATATGGTTCCATACGGAGGATAGAAAGGTACATCCCCGGGAAGGAATTCTGCGACTACTGGCAAAGGGGATTTCACTGGATGCCGTCGTATGCTATAACGATCAGATCGCTATGCAGATCATTCCGGCACTGGCCTCCCGCGGGATCCGTGTTCCGGAGGATATTTCTGTCACCGGCTATGACAACTCATGCATGGCCATGGGTGATGGTTTTCACCTCACGACCATCGTGCATCCCCAGGAGAAGTTGGGAGAGATGGCCGCACAGTTGTTGTTGTCTCTTCTGCAGGGCGAGATTTTACAGCCGGAGGAGAGAAGAATTCTCATCCAGCCGGAGCTCGTGGTGGGAAACTCCTGCTGCAGTAGATTGAAAGTTAGTGAAATACATTGGCAAAATCCACGAACTCCCGGAGCATGCGATACACATGTCTCGATGTAAGGTCTCCGGATGTGAATTTTCTACGAAAAGTGATGAGTGGTTCTCGTCATGACGGGGTCGCCTACAGTCGACATCCATGTCGACAATCGGCTGACGCGGACATCGTGTCCGCTTTCCCCCTGTCTATCAGCACTTTTCAAGAAAATATCAACACCCTCCGACAGACATCGCGGCATGACATTCCGTCCACCGTGGGCATTCTGTGTTTTTGGGTCTATGCAAAAAAACTGAGTTGTGAGATACTAAATTTGCTGCAAATAACACATAAAAAGCTGAATATGGGTCTATAGGGAAAAAACTGGCTCTGAGATACTCATTTTGAAGAAATTGAGTATCTGGAAAGCAAATTTTTCTCTATAGACCCATGAAATTTTTCAAGAAATCAGTAGCCCCGGCTGGGTATAAGAATAAGCAGGCCGTAAGCAGACGTCGGTACTTAGCGAGGGTACTTTCCTCGCTTATGTACCGCTACGCTCTGCGACAGAGCGCGAGCGTGCCGCGTTTCTTATACCCTGCCAAGGGCTACGGGATTATTTCACTAACTTTCAATTTAGTAAGGCAGATATATTACTGACCCAAAATAGAATTCTTCCGTTTAGGAGGTATATTTGCTTCCAAATATACAACTTGTTAGTAGAAGCATACAAGTTGTAAAATGGAAATATCGAAATCGTATTTTTCAGAGGAGGTATTACTTATGTTACAGACGAAAAACTATCAATTCTGGTTTTGCACAGGCTCGCAGGACTTGTATGGAGACGAGTGCCTTGCGAAGGTGGCGGAGCATTCCCACAAAATCGTGGATGCCCTGAATGCTTCCGGTGTGCTGCCCTACGAGATTGTATGGAAGCCGACCCTGATCACCAACGAGCTGATCCGCCGCACCTTCAATGAAGCCAATCTGGATGAAAACTGCGCCGGCGTGATCACCTGGATGCATACCTTTTCTCCGGCGAAATCATGGATCCTGGGATTGCAGGAGTATCGCAAACCGTTGCTGCATTTCCATACGCAGTTTAACGAGGAGCTGCCCTATGATACCATTGATATGGACTTCATGAATGAGAACCAGTCTGCACATGGTGACAGAGAGTACGGCCACATTGTCAGCCGTATGCGTATGGAGCGCAAGGTGGTGGTGGGCCATTGGTCAGACCCGGTGGTACAGGGCAAGCTCGCATCCTGGATGCGCACCGCGGTAGGCGTGGTGGAGAGCAGCCATATCCGTGTCATGCGTGTGGCAGATAATATGCGCAATGTAGCGGTAACCGAGGGCGACAAGGTAGAGGCACAGATCAAGTTTGGCTGGGAAGTAGATGCTTACCCCGTAAACGAGATCGCAGAGAGTGTAGATGCAGTTTCCAAATCTGATGTCAATGCTCTTGTAGATGAGTACTATGAGAAGTATAATATTTTATTAGAGGGAAGAGATCCCGGAGAGTTCAGAAAGCATGTAGCGGTGCAGGCACAGATCGAACTGGGTTTTGAACGCTTCCTGGAGGAGAAAAACTATCAGGCGATCGTGACCCATTTCGGTGATCTGGGTGCCCTGAAGCAGCTACCGGGACTGGCGATCCAGCGGCTGATGGAGAAAGGCTACGGCTTCGGTGCGGAAGGCGACTGGAAAGTAGCAGCCATGGTGCGTCTGATGAAGATCATGACCGGGGGAGTGAAGGATGCCAAGGGTACTTCCATGCTGGAGGACTATACCTATAATCTGGTCAAGGGAAAAGAGGGTATTCTGGAAGCTCATATGTTGGAAATCTGTCCTACTATTGCGGACGGTCCGATCAGCATCAAATGCCAGCCTCTGTCCATGGGAGACAGAGAGGATCCCGCCAGACTGGTATTTACTTCCAAGGAGGGACACGGCATTGCTGCATCCCTGATCGATCTGGGCAATCGTTTCCGCCTGATCATCAATGATGTGAACTGTAAGAAAGTGGAGAAACCTATGCCAAAGCTGCCCGTAGCCACCAATTTCTGGACGCCGGAGCCGGATATGTATACCGGAGCGGAAGCCTGGATCCTGGCAGGCGGTGCGCATCATACCGCCTTTACCTATGATCTGACGGCTGAGCAGATGGGCGACTGGGCAGCTATGATGGGTATCGAGGCTGTATATATCGACAAGGATACCAAGATCCGTGATCTGAAGAGAGACTTGATGCTGGGAGAGGTATTCTACCGCTAGGGTATTTCAAGTGGACAGGAACCCCAAAAACTTCTATCCGCAGTAAAAAGAAGGGTATCGTAAAAATGTTAAAAGTGTTTTTGGTGGAGGATGAATTCGTCATCCGCGAGGGAATCAAAAATAATATCGACTGGGAGACTCATGGCTATGAGTTCTGTGGGGAGGCCGGTGACGGAGAACTGGCCTATCCCATGATCCAGAGGCTGCGTCCGGATATCGTGATCACTGATATCCGGATGCCGTTTATGGATGGGCTGGAGCTCAGCAGACTGATCCGCAGAGAGCTTCCGGACATCGAGATCATCATTCTGTCCGGTTATCAGGAATTTGAATACGCGAAGGAAGCCATCAAACTGGGGGTGGCGCAGTATTTGTCCAAGCCGATTAACGGAGAGGAACTTCTGGCCGAACTGGAGGAACTCTCAGCAAAGATCGAGGAAAAACGCAGAGCTACCCAGATCCGTGAGCGCTATTTGAAGGAGATGGAGGAAAATACACTCAGAGAGCGAAAAAAACTGTTCCAGAGTCTGGTCGTTGGCGATAATACCGCAGCAGAATTACTGGAGTCAGCGGAGAGACTCGGCATCGATCTGTCGGCACCGTGGTACAATATTATTTTATTTAAGACGCAGTCACTGCGCCATGCACAGGACGAATACTCCGGCAGCCTGATCCGCATCGAAGAAGAACTGCGGTCACTGGAGGACGGAACAACGGTAGTATCATTTGACCGTAACCTGGAGGGCAAAGCATTTCTGCTAAAGGCGGAATCTGAAGAACAGTTACAGCTTCAGCAGCAGGAATATATTGAGAAGATCAAAGATATTATGGAAAAGTATGAGCACGTCCGCTATTTCGGAGGCATTGGCAGACCGGTGAACCGTCTGCGGGAGCTTCCGGCCTCCTTTGAACAGGCCAGTCATGCTTTTGCTCACAGGTATCTGGTGCAGGACAGCCGCATCCTGGATGGCGGGTATCTGGCACAGGGAACGGAAGAAGAGCACTTTGATATCAAGCAAGTCAATCCCAAACAGATCGATCGGACCAGGATCCAGGAATTCTTAAAGCAGGGAGACAGAGAAGAGGTCGTTTATTTCGTAGAAGAATTTTTCCGGGATCTGAGCAACAAAGCACTGCAGTCCAATATTTTCAGGCAGTACATCACGATGGATGCCTATTTCTGCGTGGCGGATTTCCTGGAAAGCCTGTCAACAGATACGCAGGATCCGGAGACTCCGAGCCAGGATGAGAAGACGCAGCAGGACAGCGACAGTGCTATACAGTATATTATACGGATCCTGGACAAAGCGCTGGAAGCAAGAGACAGAGCAGCCAGCAGCCGCTATGACGATGTGGTGGAGCAGGTGATGAAATATATAGAGGAAAACTATGCAGAAGAGGAGCTGTCATTGAATCTGCTGGCATCCCACGTGAATTTCTCACCGAATCATCTGAGCATGATCTTCAGTCAGCAGACAGGGATGAGTTTCATTAAATATCTGACGGATTACCGTATGAACAAAGCAAAGGAATTATTGCGCTGCACCGGCAAACGCAGCAGCCTGATCAGTCAGGAGGTAGGGTACAAGGACCCTCATTATTTTTCCTATCTGTTCAAAAAGACCCAGGGGATGACACCTACCCAGTATCGGGGCGGCATCAAATAGCCACGATCGCGGAAAGGACTTCTTATGAGAAAAAGGTTAAAAGAAATTTACGATCATTCTACGCTCGTGGCAAAGATAAGATATTCTTATCTTTGCCTTTTAGTGCCTTTTGTATTGTTTCTGATCTTCTGTTTCTATAATCTGTGGAATAACAATCGCAGATATGAGGACATGGTCAATTCCTCTGTTATGGCCAGTCAGTTCAGCCTGGATTTCCAAAAGGATTTTGATTATGAGACCTATCTCCTCATTGTGGGCAACAAGACGCTGGAGGAATCCAGTCTCCATGCCATGCTGGAGGAAGCAGATGAGATCGTGGCAGGACTGGAGGAATTAACTGAATCACAGGAGAATCGCAAGCGCCTGACCAGCGTAAAGAAATATCTGAATAACCTGGGAACCTATATTGGAAGGATCGAGGACAATATCCGTGAGGGTAACCGTTACGAAGATAATATAGAAATCTGGGAAAATGATGTACAGATCGTGACATCTCTGGTAGGAGACACGATGTCACAATACATCTATTATGAGATCCGTGGGATCCAGGAGAGCAGACAGCAGTATCAGGACTTTTTTGTGAATATGATCCGGTTTTCTGTGATCGCTTTTGCATTGATTCTGATGTTATGTTTATTTTTATCCTATTATATTCCGCTGAGTATTACAAGACCTATCAGACGACTGACCCAGGTGACAGATCAGGTGGCGAAAGGGGATCTGACGGTACGATCGGATGTGACCGGCGGATTGGAGGCCCGGGTGCTCAGCGATTCTATGAATACCATGATCGACAAGATCAATGAACTGCTGGAGCAGGTGAAGACCGAGCAGGTACGGCTGCGCAGGGCGGAATTTGAACTGCTGCAGTCCCAGATCAATCCTCATTTTCTATATAATACGCTGGATGCCATCGTATGGCTGGCGGAGGCCGGTGAACAGAAAAAGGTTGTGAGTATGGTAGGCAGTCTGTCCGATTTCTTCCGCATTTCATTAAATCAGGGACAGGATATTCTGGATGTCAGGGAAGAGCTTCAGCATGTGCGCAGCTATCTGGAAATCCAGCAGATGCGCTATCAGGATATTCTCCAATATGAAATCTGCGTGCCGGAAGAACTGTACTCCAGCCGGATACCCAAGATCACATTGCAGCCGCTGGTGGAAAATGCGCTGTACCACGGCATTAAGAACAAACGGGGAAAGGGTATGATCCGCATTGATGGGGAAATGGAGGACAGTGACTGTATCCTGCGGATCACCGACAATGGCAGGGGCATGACACCGGAACGCCTGGGACAGGTACGGGAGGGCATCCGCAATCGAAATGCCTGTGAGACGGAAATCTACGGACTTTATAATGTAAATGAACGGATCCGTTTGAACTTCGGGGAAAAATATGGGATCACCATTACCAGTACCTATGGCGAGGGAACCTGCGTGACGGTACGGCTGCCGGAATATACTTTGTGAGAAAAATAAACCATCATCGTAAAATATTCAACCGTTTACGAGGGTGGTTCTTTTTTGTCATAAAAATTCCAACTTTTCCGAGAGGTATCTTCATGGTTTTTTGCTTTTTTTCACGATAAAATAGGATCATCAAAGAAATAGTTCTTTGAACAACAAAAAAATTGGGAGGTTATACAATGAAAAAGAAAATTTTAGCAGCAGTAATGGCAGCAACCATGGTATTTAGTCTGGTAGCATGCGGCTCCTCTGATGCGGGCAGCAGCGCAGCCACCGGAAGTGCAGCTACGGACACCGCAAGTGCCGGAGCTACAAGCACGGATGCATCCGGAGATCTGATCAAGGTCGGTATCATCAACAATGACCCTAACGAGTCCGGTTATCGTACTGCAAATGATAAAGATATGAAGAATACTTTCACTGAGGCAAACGGCTACGAAGCATCCTTCGCATACAGCTTAAAGAACGACGAGCAGATCACCGCAGCACAGAAGTTCATCCAGGATGGCGTTGACTACCTGCTTCTGTCCGCAGCAGATACTGCCGGCTGGGATTCCGTATTGAAAGACGCACAGGATGCAGGCATCAGAGTTATCCTCTTCGACCGTACCATTGATGCAGATGAGAGCCTGTATGAGGCATCCATCGTATCCGATATGGCAAAGGAAGGCCAGACCGCAGTTGACTGGTTAAAGAGCCAGAACTTAAGTGAATATAACATCATTCATTTACAGGGTGTTATGGGTTCTGCAGCACAGCAGGGACGTACCGGTGCCCTGGATGACGCGGCAGCAAACGACGGCTTCAATCTCGTAACACAGCAGACCGCTGAGTGGAACGCAGAGAAAGCACAGCAGATCGTACAGTCCGTGATCGATGCAGGTACTCCTTTCAACGTAATCTACGCTGAGAACGATGATATGGCTAAGGGTGCGGTAGCAGCTCTGGATAAGGCTAATATCTCCCACGGCGTAGGCAAAGACGTTATCGTTATGGGTTTTGACTGCAACAAGTGGGCTCTGGAAGAGCTGAAGGCAGGCAACTGGAACTACGATGGACAGTGCAATCCTTTCCAGGCTTCCTATATTGATGAGATCATCAAAAAGCTGGAGAACGGTGAGACCATCTCCGAGAAGACCATCATCATGGACGAGAAGGGCTTCGATGCGACCACCATTACTCAGGAAGATGTAGACAACTACGGTATCTAGTCTGACGTAAATGACCAGAAGCGCGGCGCATGCTAGCTCCGCGCTTCTTTTATCAAAGATCAAATAAGATTAAGGGGTGAAACTTTTGGACAATAACAAAGTATTGGAAATGAGAAATATTCACAAAAGCTTTCCCGGTGTACGAGCTCTGAAGGGTGTGGATTTCTATCTGAACAAAGGTGAGATCCATGCATTGATGGGAGAAAACGGTGCCGGAAAGTCAACCCTGATCAAGGTGCTGACAGGTGTCTATAGCAAGGATGAAGGACAGATCTTCATCGACGGCAAAGACAAGGCCGTGTCCATTCACTCTCCGCAGGAGGCACAGAAGCTGGGCATCAGTACTGTATATCAGGAGATCACACTCTGTCCGAATCTGTCCGTGGCAGAGAATATGTACATAGGACGTTCCAACAAAATCTATCAGAACTGGAAGAAAATGAATGAGGACGCAGATAAGATTTTACAGAATCTGGATATCCCTGCGAAAGCGTCCCAACAGCTGGCAAGCTGCTCTATCGCTGTACAGCAGATGGTGGCCATCGCCAGAGCTGTAGATATGGATTGTAAAGTACTGATCCTGGATGAGCCGACATCCTCTCTGGATGAGCAGGAAGTAGAAAAGCTTTTCGGTCTGATGCGTGATCTGAAGGCCAGAGGCGTGGGTATTATCTTCGTAACTCATTTCCTGGATCAGGTATATGAAGTGTGTGACAAGATCACTGTCCTGCGGGATGGCGGACTGGTAGGCGAATATGCCATCAAGGACTTGCCCAGAGTACAGCTGGTATCCAAGATGCTCGGCAAGGAGCTGGATGACCTGTCCGACATCAAGGGTGAACAGAAAGCAGATCAGAAAGCGGAAAGCACAGAGCCGCTATTCGAGACCAAGGATCTGTGCAGTGACGCCGGGATCAAGCCTTTTGATTTCTATATCAAAAAGGGTGAGGTCAACGGATTTACCGGATTGCTGGGATCCGGCCGAAGCGAATGTGTCCGTGCTATTTTCGGTGCCGACCGTATCATTGGCGGTACAGTGAAAAAGAATGGCAGACAGGTGAAGATCACTAAGCCTCTGGATGCTATGCGTCATGGCATTGGTTATCTGCCGGAGGATCGTAAGCGGGACGGTATCGTAGGTGACTTGTCCGTAAGAGAGAATATTATCCTGGCACTACAGGTGCTTCGTGGATTCTTCCGACCGATCTCCCGGGCGGAAGCTAATAAATTTGCAGACGAATACATCAAACTGTTGGATATTAAGACTGCATCCGCCGAGACTCCCATCAAGTCACTGTCCGGCGGTAATCAGCAGAAGGTAATTCTAGCCAGGTGGCTTCTGACCCATCCGGAATATCTGATCCTGGATGAGCCTACGAGAGGTATCGATGTCGGCACCAAGGTGGATATCCAGAAGCTGGTACTGAAGCTGGCAGGTGAAGGCATGAGCGTGACCTTCATTTCTTCTGAGACCGACGAGATGCTCCGTACCTGTTCCCGGCTGGTAGTCATGAGAGACCGTAGGGTGGTAGGAGAGCTGTCCGGGGAGGATCTGACCCAGACCAAGATTATGAGTACGATTGCCGGAGGTGAGAGTAAACATGAGTAAGGAAAAAACAGTGGAAAAACAGAATAAAAATTTCCTCAGCGGATTGTTCCGGCAGCAGATATTCATTCCCATTGCTGCCCTGATCATCCTGGCGGTGTTTAATCTGATCGCGGATCCTAATTTTTTCAAGATCACATTGGGATATAACAGCGCAGGAGATCCGGTGTTGTCCGGCTATCTGATGACCATCCTGGATTATGGCTCTGAACTTGCTATTCTTGCTATCGGCATGACACTGGTCACTGCCGCATCCGGCGGACAGGATATCAGTGTGGGCGCGGCCATCGCTATTGCAGGCAGTGTGATCCTGCGGGTACTGTGCGGTACCAATTCCAGACCCGATACCTTACAGGCTCCCATTATCGTAGCTTTTCTGATCGCCTGTGTGGTGGCAATGCTCTTCGGCGCATTTAACGGTGTGCTGGTAGCGTATTTCAAGATCCAGCCCATGGTAGCGACGCTGATCCTCTATACGGCAGGCCGTTCCATCGCTGCATGGATCAACAACAACGAACTTCCTATTGTAAGTGATCCGACCTTCAGTTATTTCGGCGGATTTATTCCCGGAATCCCCATTCCCACACCGTTTTTCATTGCGGCAGTGTGCGTACTGGTGATCTTCCTGGTACTGAAGTTCACGACACTGGGGCTTTACACCCAGTCCGTTGGCATCAATGAAAATTCCTCAAAATTAAATGGACTGAATCCCACATTTATTAAGTTCCTGACCTTCGTGATTTTAGGACTGTGTGTGGCGGTGGCGGCACTGATCAAGGTAAGTCGTCTGTCCTCCATCAACTACTCTGTGATCGCAAAGGACATCGAGATGGATGCCATTCTGGCAGTAGCACTGGGCGGCAACTCCTTAAGCGGTGGTAAGTTCAACATGGCAGCGTCAATCCTGGGTGCCTATGTTATTCAGTTCCTGACCACCACCTTATACAAATTTGACGTACAGTCGGATGCGCTTCCCGCTTACAAAGCAGTGGTAGTTATCCTGTTGGTGGTATTAAGCACGCCAAAGGTAAGAGAGTGGCTGTCCGCTGTTGGCAAGAAGCTGAAGCAGAGTAAGACCGTAAAGGAGGTTGGCTGAAATGGGTAAGAAGTTAAAAAATATGACAGATACCAATCTGCTGCTGACCATCACAATTGTAGTATTTTTTGCAATGTATATCGGAGCTATCGTGTTCCAGGGAAAAGGCTTTTTAAAGCCACAGACGTTTTTCAATATCCTGAACGCCAACGCAGCTCTGATCATACTTTCCTGCGGTATGAGCTTAGTCATGATCACTGGTGGGATCGATATCTCCGTCGGTGGCGTGGTAGCACTGGTCAGTATGAGCTGTGCGGTATACCTGGACTTTGGCGGAGGCAATGTATTCATTTCTATGCTGATCGCCGTTGCTATCGGCCTTGCCTTCGGTATCGTACAGGGCTTCCTGGTAGCGTACCTGGATATCCAGCCCTTTATCGTGACACTGGCCGGGATGTTCTTTGCCAGAGGCATGACCACCATCGTAAATACTAAGCCCTTCAATGTGGCGAATGAAAACTTCACTGCACTGAAGGAGACACGTGTGTTCGTTCCGGGGATGGGATCTGTGAACAAGCTGGGAAATTATGTAAATGCCTATGTGGAAATCGGTGTGATAGTAGCACTGATGGTAGTCATAGTGATGTTTGTCATGCTCCGTTGGACGAAGATGGGCCGCAGTTTCTATGCTGTGGGCGGCAACAGCCAGAGTGCACTGATGCTGGGCATCAATGTTAAGAGAACGAAGTTCCTGTCCCATCTGCTCTGCGGACTGTTGGCAGGCATCGGTGGCTATGTATACTTCCTGCATGTAGGAAGCGGTTCGGCTTCTCATGCGACAGGCATGGAGATGAATGCCATTGCATCCTCTATCATCGGCGGTACAATGTTGACAGGCGGTGTTGGTAATATCATCGGAACTTTCTTCGGCGTATTGTCCTTAAGCACCATCCAGAACATCGTATCCAGTGCAGGTCTGGATCAGGCATGGTGGACCGGTATCACTATTGCAGCTATGCTGTGTCTGTTCCTGGTGGTACAGAGCGTGGTGATCGCCAGAAAAAAGAAAATGCTGCAGAAATAAATAAGAGTAGTTTCCTTCCGCTGGAGGAAGGAGAAGAACGAAATGAAAAGAGCGTGGCTGATGTGCAGCCACACTCTTTTTCCGCTAGTAAAAGTAATCCACTGGATATTAAGGGGGGGTAAAAGTTATGAAAAAGACGAAGGTAAAAAAACAAAAGACTTCGAAAAAACAGGGATGCAGCCTGTTCCTGCTGCTGATGCTGCTGGCACTGGCACCGGTAGTTCTGGCAACAGTGATCCTCAGCACCACATCCTTACATCTGACCAGAACGAATCTGGAAGGCAGTGTACAGACCACACTGCATGTAACTGCGGATAATCTGGCAAAATACTGTAAGGAAAATGAGATCACGGCAATGAATGCCAGCAGTTATTACGAGTACCTGGACAGCCTGAAGGAAGAAGACCTGGAGATGGACGTCCAAGATCCATGAGACCAACGATTACATTGAAAAAATCGATGAAGCGGTAGCTCTGATCTTCTCCATTTCCGGACAGACAAATCTCTTAAGTCTGAATGCCTCCATTGAGGCCGCCAGAGCCGGAGAGGCAGGAAGAGGATTTGCAGTGGTAGCGGAAGAAATCCGTAAGCTGTCGGAGCAGAGTGCCGCCGGGGCCGAACAGATCAAGGAACTGGCACAGGGGATCATGGAGAAATCCGGTGAGACTGTGGAACAGGCGGATGTGGTAAAGGATATCATCCGGGAGGAACAGGATTACATTATTGCAACCAGAGAGCAGTATCAGCAGTTAGAGCAAAGTATCAGACATTCTGCGGAAGAGATCCGCAAGATTGCCGGAGAGACCAGACATCTGTCACAGCAGAAAGAGGATATTCTGGGCAATATCGGCAGTCTCAGTGCTATCAGCGAGGAAAATGCAGCCAACAACCAGCAGGTAAATGCAAACATTGATGAAATCCTGACGCAGATACAGACAGTGGGCGCAAACTGTGATAAAATGAAACAGATCTCCGGGGAACTGGAGAACTCTGTGGCGTATTTTCACACAGAGAAAGAACCTGCCGGAAAATGAGAGAATGACAGAGTGGTTTCCGGGTGGGAAGAATGACAGAACAGGATGACATTACAGATATGAAAAAATGCAGAACAGGAAGACGATGGATGATAGGTCTGTTGCTGGGGCTGGGAATGATACTGGCCGGATGTGGCAGCAGACGAAGTACTGCGGATGACACGGTGACATCGGAAGAGATACAGATGGATCGTATCGTTGTTGGCTTTTCCCAGCTGGGAGCGGAATCCGACTGGCGCAGTGCCAACACGGAGTCCATGAAAAGCACTTTTACAAAGGAGGCAGGGTATGATCTGATCTTTGAGGATGGGCAGCAGAAGCAGGCCAATCAGATCCGGGCTATCCGCACATTTATCCAGCAGGAGGTAGATTATATCGTGCTGGCACCGGTGACGGAGACCGGTTGGGATACGGTGCTCAGAGAGGCGAAGGATGCCGGGATCCCGGTGATCATCGTGGACCGGAAGGTGGATGTGGAGGATGACAGTCTGTTTACCTGCTTTGTAGGGTCTGATTTTGAATTGGAGGGCCTGAAAATGGCAGAGTGGCTGAATGCATTTTCTGTTAACAAGGGAATTGCCCCACAGGATATTCATATCGTAAATATTCAGGGAAACATCGGTGCTTCTGCCCAGATCGGACGGACCAGGGGACTGGAACAGGGCGTGGCAAAATACGGTTGGGATCTGTTGGACCAGGTATCTGGAGAATTCACCCAGGCCAAAGGCAAGGAGGTCATGGAGGCTTTTCTGAAAAAATATGACAATATCAACGTGGTTTATTGCGAGAACGATAATGAAGCCTTCGGAGCCATGGAAGCCATCCGCGCAGCGGGCAGAACCGTGGGCAGTGACCTGGCGGCAGGAGATATCATGATATTGTCCTTTGACGGTGTCAGCACGGAATCCATGGACTGCGTACTGAAGGATGAGATCACCTGTATCGGAGAATGCAATCCGCTACATGGACCAAGGGTAGAAGCACTGATCCGGATCCTGGAGGAGGGCAGGATCCCGGAAAAATTCTCTTATGTGGAAGAGGGACTGTATGCTCATGATGATACTGTGGTCTCTGTGACGGTAGATGATAAGATTTACTGCGTACAACAGGTGGACAGAGAACTTTGCAAAGAGAACGCATATTAAAAAATCTGAGGTAACGATCCGAATGTCACAGACATGGGACCGTTACATTTTTTTGCGGGAACTATAAAGTAATTGCAATTTAGTCCGATACATATTGTGAAACACGAATCACATTCGGGAAGGAGGAGTCGATATGCGTATTGAAGCGTATACACAGGTACAGCAGCTGTATCAGTCTCAGAAGCTAAGCAGAACACAGAAGACTAAGACAGCCACACACACGGACAGACTGCAGATCAGCAGCCAGGGCAAGGATTTCCAGACCGCTAAGGCAGCAGTGGCCGCCGCACCTGACATCAGGGAAGAGTTAACGGCTCCCATTAAAGCAAGGATCCAGAACGGTACTTATGGAGTGGATAATGCAAGCTTTGCGGAGAAGCTGCTTCAGAAACAGGAAGAAATGAGGTAGTTCTTTGGCTAGTTTAATGGAAAACCTGATAGATGTATTAGGCAGAGAGAGTACGGAGTACGAAGCTCTGCTTCAGTTATCACAACGCAAGACACCGATCATAGCAGGCGGTGATCTTGCAGAATTACAGAAGATCACGGACGAGGAGCAGGAGCTTGTAAGCAGGATCCATAATCTCGACAGACAGAGAGCGGGAGTGACTGCTGACATAGCCGATGTATTGAACAGGGATGTTAAAGAGCTGAAGCTGCCCAATCTGATCACCATGTTATCTGCACGCCCTGCGGAACAGCAGGCACTGGCAGATGCGCATGACAGACTGCAGGCAGCAGTCCGGGGACTGAAGCGTATCAACGAGCAGAACAGTGAACTGTTAAACAGTGCATTGGAGATGGTGGAGTTCGAGATGAATCTCCTCCAGGCGGCGAAGACAGCACCCGAGACAGCAAATTACAATCGTGGAGCTTACAATGCAGGAGATACCATGGGCGTTATCGATCATGGCTTCGATGCCAAGCAGTAAGATACAGAGGTGAGAGTTCATGCCATTAATGGGTAGTTTATATATTGGATCGTCCGGATTACAGACAAGTCAGAATGCGCTGAATACCACAGCGCATAATCTTTCTAATGTGGACACCACAGGCTATACCAGACAACAGGTACAGCAATCTAACAGAGCTTATGTCACATTATCTACAGACCCGAAGTCTATTGCCAACAAACAGACGGGTCTGGGTGTCACATATTCCCGTGTAAAACAGGTCAGAGATTATTTCCTGGACAAAACATACCGCAAGGAATCCGGACGCAGTATGTTCTATGAAGTGTCCACGGAAGTCATGGAAGAAGTAGAGAGCCAGCTGGGAGAGTTGAACGGCGAGGCTTTTCAGACGACTATGACCGATTTCTGGACTGCAGTACAGGAGCTTTCCAAGGATCCCAGCAGCTCCGTCACGCAGGGACTGATCGTACAGAGAGCATCCGAATTCGTGCAGAGAGCAAGTGCGGTATATGATGGCTTAAGCTCCTATCAGGACAACCTGAATACACAGATCAGACAGAATGTGGATAAGATCAATAAATACGGCAATCAGCTACTGACATTAAATGATCAGATCCGTGCCATTGAGAGCGGCGGTATTGAGCATGCCAATGACCTGCGGGATGCGAGAAATCAGATCCTCGATGAACTGGCAGAGCTGACCAATATGAGCTTTTCCGAGGACAGATACGGTAGTGTATCCGTACAGATCGAGGGTGTAGATTTCGTCAAGGACGGAACCTGCTATGAGATCGCCATGAAGACGGACGAAGCTACCGGCTTCGTGACACCGTTCTGGCCCATGAATGCTTCTTATACTACAAGGGATGACGGCACCAGAGTCTATAATATCGACGGCGCGGAAGTGTTTGACCTCTCCATCGAGATCTCATCGGATCTGGGAACTGACATCGGCGGGCTGAAGGCTATGCTTTTGGCCAGAGGAGATCACAGAGCCAACTATACCGACCTGGCAGAGGGAAAATACGACAGCGTATCCCAATCGGTCGTTATGAACATACAGGGTGAATTTGACCAGATGATCCACAATGTGGTGACGAAGATCAATGATATCCTGGCAGAGGCAGCCGGTGTACAGAGCGGAGATTTGGAGCTGGCAGACGGTACGACACTTAAAAATGCTAAATATTGCGCAGTGGATTCCGACGGCTATATGCGCATGGAAGACGGTACTCCGATCCAGTTATTTACCAAGGTGACGACAGACGGCTATCGTAAGGTGACCGGAAAAGACGGCAAGGACTACTGGGTCATGAACGAGGAAACGGCGAAAAAGCCTGAGAGCCTCTACACCATCGGCAATCTGCAGGTGAATCCCACATTACTGCAGGAACCCTCCAAGCTGGGGTTCCGACTGGCGGACGGTTCGGAGGATAAGAAAACGGCGGATGCACTGAAGGCAGCGTTTACCGAAGAATCCTATACGCTGAATCCCAACGTACAGAAAAAGACTACTTTTGTAGATTATTATACGGATCTGGTATCACAGGTAGCAAACTCCGGATATGTGTTCCGGAGCATTTATGAGAACCAGGTCAACACCGTGGAAGCAACACAGAGTGCCAGAGAGCAGGTGGTCGGTGTCTCCACGGACGAGGAACTGTCCAATATGATCAAGTTCCAGAATGCATACAACGCATCCAGCCGATATATCAATGTGATCAGCGAGATGCTGGAGCATATTATTTCCACATTAGGAGTATAGGAGGCGATATAGAATGCCCTCACAATTTTTTGGATTAAATATTGCATATACAGGACTGCTGGCCAGCAATGCTGCCATGAACACCACGTCCAACAATATCGCCAATGTACAGACGGAAGGCTACAGCAGACAGCAGGTAACCCAGCAGGCATCCAATGCACTGCGGGTATTCCAGACCTACGGCTGTGCCGGCGCCGGTGTAGAGACACTGGCCATCGAGCGCGTCCGCGATGAGTTCTATGACGGAAGATTCTGGGATAACAATGCACAGCTGGGCGAATACGATATGAAGCAGTATTACATGCAGCAGCTGGAGACCTATTTTGATGATGACGGCAAGAGCACCGGATTCAAGACCATCTTCGATCAGCTGATGGTGACCGGCATGCAGGCTCTGTTAAAAGATCCTAACAGCGCTACCGCCAAGTCCCAGTTCGTAGGATATGCCGGAGCACTGACCGAGTATTTCAACGGCATGGCGGGCAACCTGGAAAAGGTTCAGAAAGACATCAACCAGGAGATCAAGCTGAAGGTAGATGAGATCAACTCCATCGCCGGCGAAGTCGCTACTTTAAATAAACAGATCAATACCATCGAACTGACCGGAGTGAAAGCAAACGAGCTCCGTGACCGCAGAACCCTGCTGATCGATGAATTGTCCAAGATCGTGGATGTGCAAGTCAAAGAGACACCGATCATCGATGCCAACAATGAGAACCGTGAGACCGGTGCCAACAGATACATGGTCAAGATCGCCGGAGGCCAGATGCTGGTAGATGGCAGTGATTACAACGGTCTCGAATGTGTGGCAAGAACCTCCTATGAGAAAGTAAACCAGACCGATATCGACGGTCTCTATGAAGTCTACTGGGCGGACGGGCAGAAGTTCAACCTGTACAATGCATCCATGGGCGGTGATCTGGCAGGACTGATCCAGATGCGTGACGGCAACAACGGCGAGAATTTCACCGGACAGGTGACCGCCACCGGCACGACGACCACGGCAGACGGCAAGACCCATGATACCGTAACCGTAAAAGTAACCAAGGCTTATCTGCAGGACCTGAATAAATGTAATCTATCGGATCAGGGAGGCATCCTGGATCTGGGCAATCAGGAATTCTACTATGATTCCTGGGAATATACCTGCGAATATGATGCGAACGGCAATGCCACTTACTCCTATACATTTACTTTATCGGACAGTGAGAAGAATCCCCGGGGAATTACCAATGACCGTGTAGGGAAAAAGGCAGAGATCGGTACCAACCTGTCCTATCAGGGCATCCCTTATTACATGAACCAGATGAATGAGTGGATCCGTACCTTTTCTCAGAAATTCAACGATATTCTGACTTCCGGTTACAGTGGAAACGGGGATCCCGGCGTGAAGATGTTCACCGGTAATAAAGCTACCGGTGGTGAGCAGTTCCTGCTGGATGACGCTGCAAAGCGATATGACAAGCAGGAAAAAAAGGCCAGCAAAATGACGGTAAAGGTCAACGATGACAGTTACTATCGTCTGACCGCGAAGAATTTCGACATTCTGGAGGCTATCGAACAGGATCCCGGACTGATGGCGAACCGTAAGGATGCCGCGGACGGTGTGGAACAGAATGACCTGTTGAACGATCTGAAGAATCTTGCCACAGATAAGACGAAGATGAGTTTCCGAGGATGTAATGCTTCTGAATTTTTACAGTGTATTCTGTCGGATGTGGCATTGAACGCTTCCAGAGCGAATACCTTTTATGCAAGCTTTAAGGATATCTCCGCTACTATCGATAATCAGAGAATCTCCATCTCCGGTGTTGATGAGGATGAAGAAGCGGTGAACCTGGTGAAATACCAGAACGGATACAATCTGGCTTCCAAGATGATCCAGACCCTGACGGAGATCTATGACAGACTGATCCTGGAGACTGGAGTCTAGTATGAAAATGGTATGGAATTCTAGAGAGAAAGGACAAGGACCAAAATGAGAATTACGAACAAGATCATGCAGCGTAATAATCTGTCCAATATCAATACGAACAAAGTATATCAGGATAAGCTGAGCACACAGATGTCCACCCAGAAGAAGGTGAACCGCCCTTCCGATGACCCGGTGGTATCGATCCGTGCCCTGCGCCTGCGAAGCAACGTAACGGAAGTGACCCAGTATTACAGCAAGAATATCCCCGATGCGGAGAGCTGGCTGGACGTGACGGAAGAAGCGCTGAAGAACCTGACAGAGATCATCACAAGCATGATCAAACAGTCTACGAAAGGCTCCAATGGAGACCTGAAGGCAGAAGACCGCCAGATCATTCTCGAACAGTTGAAAGCCCTCGGAGATGAAGTCTACAGCACCGGCGATGCCGACTATGCCGGACGCTATGTGTTTACCGGATATCGTACCGATACTTCCTTAAGCTTTGATAAGGAATACAACACGGAATACAATATCACCGAGCAGCTGGGCAACAGCTCCATCACTAAGCTGACCAAGGTAAATACCGGTAAACTGCTGGATATCACCGCAGCGAATTATAAAGATGCGGGCTTTGATAAGATATCAGAACAGGATGTCAAGGCCACGGAGGTATATCGTATTCAGCTGTCCTATAATGACTGTAAAAAGAACGGCACTCCCTCCATTTCTTTTCAGGAGAAACAGGCGGATGGCAGCTATCAGGAGGTAACATGGCCGGATCAGAATACCCACCAGCCGGCCATTGAGGAAATTTCCTCTACCGCGGATCCCTACAGCAAGGTAGCCGGTAACCCTGATGCTATCGTGTATGTACCGGAGACCGGAGAGCTGCTCCTGGGCGAGAACCGCTACAAGACCCTGATGGATTGCAAGGATGATCCTGCCACTTCCGGTAAAAATGAGGGTGAGATTCAGGTAACCTATCAGAAGAATCACTGGGTGAAGGGAGATCTGCGGCCGGAGCATTACTTCAAGTGTGATGCCACCGTGGATGGCAAGACAATAAAATATAACGAGAAATATACACAGGATGATGAGGACAGACAGGTGATCGAATACGATGTAGGCTTCAATCAGACCATCCGTGTAAATTCCACTGCAGATGAGTGCTTCCAGCACGGAATCGGCCGTACCGTGGATGACCTGGTACAGGCGATGCAGGATGTGCTGGATCTGGAGACAGTGAAGACCAAGATCGAAGGTCTGCAGGAGAACGCTACCGGCGGCGATGCGGATATTCTGAAAAAACAGATGGAAGCCGTGGAAAAAGCACTGACTCTGTCCAAAGATAAGTGCCAGAAGCTGTTCGAGAGCAGCATTACCACCTTCCAGGGATATCTCGATGATGCCAACCTGTGCATCACCAACTGCGGTACCAGAAGCAGCAAGCTGGAGCTGATCGAGAACCGTATGAAGAGCCAGAAGACTACTTTTGAGACATTAAAGAGTGAAAACGAAGATATTGATGTGACAGAGACCGCTATTAACTTAAAGAGTGCGGAGATGACCTACGAAGCAGCACTGATGGCTACCGGTAAAGTCATGCAGACCACACTTTTGAACTTTATCTAAGAGGATAGTGTAAAAAATACGGAAGTACCTAGAAGCTTGCAGGTACGGAAAGGCATAGGTATTCTATGAAGATTCAGACGAAAAATTTTGGGGAAGTAGAGATCGCGGATAACAAGATCATCACATTTGATAAAGGAATCATCGGATTTCCGGAGCTGAAGCATTTCACCATGCTGCATGACGAGGAAAAAGGCAGCAGTGCCGGTATCCGTTATCTGCAGTCCATCGAAGAACCCAGCTTTGCCATGCCGGTCATGGATCCTTTGTTGGTCACCCCGGACTACGATCCCGAGGTGGATGATGAGCTGCTCACCGGTGTAGGAACACTCACCCCGGAGAACATTTTGGTCATGGTGACCGTGACCGTACCTTCCGACCTTACGAAGATGACCGTGAACCTCCAGGGACCCTTTGTCATCAATGTGGAAGAGCGTAAGGCATGTCAGATCATCCTCGAAGGCAACCAGTATCCCGTGAAATTCCCCATCTACGATATCCTGAAATCCAGAAAGGCGGGTGAGTAAGATGCTGGCATTATCCCGTAAGAAAAACGAAGCGATCATCATCAACAATGACATCGAGATCACTGTCCTGGAAGTGAAGGGCGACCAGGTCAAGATCGGCATCTCCGCTCCCAAGGAAGTACCCATCTACCGCAAGGAAGTATACCTTCAGATCCAGGAAGCCAACAGGGCTTCGGTGGATGCTGACGGTATGGAAGCACTGAAGAACCTGTTTGGGTAGGCAGAAGATAAAATAGGAAAATAGGAAATTAGGCATAGGAGGTGCAAAAAATTGCAGCTCCTATTAATTTTTTCTAAGGATTTACCGATACAATCCTTAGAGAAGCAAGGTCGTGCGCTTACGGAAGGCGCTTTTATCACACGGAGGTGACCATTATGACCATAGAACCGATTTCCAGTATCATGACAGTGCAGGCACAGAATACGGCCGCTGCCAGGAATGCAGCTACAAAAGTGACCACAGAGGAAAACGCCTCTGAATACAATCCTGCCAATGTAAAGCCAATAGACAAGATCGATCAGACGACAGCAGTCGTTGAGAATGCTCAGGGCAAGGAGCAGAGCAATACCTCTGCCGATCCCAATAGGGAGCAGCAACAGCATGTGACCAATGAGCAGATCAAGAAAGCGGTAGAGAAGCTGAACAAGAACATGCTGTCTCATTCCGAAGCGGTCTTCGGCATTCATGAGGCAACCAACCGCGTAACCATCAAGATCATAGATAAGGATACCAAGAAAGTGATCAAGGAGCTCCCTCCAGAGAAGACCCTGGACATGATCGCCAAAGTGTGGGAGTTAGCCGGTATCCTGGTAGATGAGAAGAGATAAGATAGGAGGATACCAATATGGCATCATCAACAATGAGATTATCCGGACTGATCTCCGGTATGGACACAGAGAGCATTATCCAGCAGCTGGTGTCTGCGAAGCAGACCAAGGTAGACGATGCGAAAAAGGCACAGACCAAGCTGGAGTGGAAGACTACGGCATGGAAGGATCTGAACACCAAGCTGAAGAATCTGCAGTCCAAATACGTCAATAATATGCGTTTTACCAGTGCTTATATGAAGAAGACCACATCCGTCTCCGACAGCACCGCAGCCAGCATCATCACCGGTGAGAATGCCATGAACGGCGTGCAGAACCTCAAGATCACACAGCTGGCCAAGACTGCTTACATGACCGGCGGCAAGACTTCTCTGAGGACCAAAACAGATGCAGATGGGGATGATTTCAAGCTTAATGCCCTGACGAAGCTGTCAGATCTGAGTGTGGATAATAACGGTAAGGCTCTGGATCTGAGCACCGGTACCAAATTAAATATCAAGAGCGGTGATACCAATGTAGAACTGGAGATCACTGCGGATACTACCATCTCCAACGTACTGACCAAATTAAAAGAAGCCGGATTGAATGCTAACTTTGATGAGACGCAGCAGAGATTCTATATCAGTGCCAAGGATTCCGGAAAAGGCAACGATTTCAGCATTACCGCATCCGATGAGATCGGCAATAACGTACTTAAGAGCCTGGGTCTGGACAGCGCAAGTGCCAACAAGATCGATGCACAGAATGCGAAGATCACTCTGAATGGTACGGAGTACGAGAGCAACACCAATGTATTCTCCATCAACGGTCTGACCATTACAGCCATGAAAGAGACCGCTGAGAACGTCGTGGTGACCACTAAGGATGACGTAGACGGCATCTACGATATGATCAAGGGTTTCCTGAAGGATTACAATTCCATTATCAATGAGATGGATAAGCTGTATAATGCAGATTCTGCCAAAGGCTATGAGCCGCTGACCGATGACGAGAAGGATGCTATGTCCGACTCCGAGGTAGAGAAATACGAGCAGAAGATCAAGGATGCCCTGCTCCGCAGAGACAGCAATCTGTCTACCGTAAGCTCTGCCTTAAAAGAAATTATGGCAGGCAGTGTGGAAGTAAACGGCAAGAACATGTATCTCAGCGATTTTGGTATTGAGACTCTGAGCTACTTTACCGCAGCGGAGAATGAGAAGAATGCCTACCATATCAATGGAGATGCAGATGACTCCAGTACCTCCGGTAATGCAGACAAGCTTAAGAGCATGATCAGCAGTGATCCCGATACGGTCGTAAGCTTTTTCTCCGGACTGTTCAAGAATCTGTATACGAAAATGAGTGATCTGTCCAAATCGGTAGAGGGTTATCGCTCCTACGGTAATTTTTATGATGACAAAAAGATGAAATCGGATTATGATGATTATAAGACGAAGATCTCCGAACTGGAGAAGAAGCTGAACGATTACGAGGATAAATGGTATTCCAAGTTCTCCAAGATGGAGACGGCTCTTGCAAAGCTGCAGAGCAATTCCAGTGCGGTGACCGGCTTATTAGGAGGATCATGATATGGCATTACCCAGTGCGTATGCACAGTATAATAACAGCAAGGTTCTGACCGCATCTCCGGCAGAACTGACGCTTATGCTTTACGACGGAGCCATTAAGTTCTGTAACATCGCAGAGCTTTCCGTAGAGAAAAATGACATTCCCAGAGCGCATGAGAATATCCGCAAGGTGCAGAATATCATCGGATATCTGCATTCCACACTGGATATGAAATACGAAGTTTCCAAGGATTTCGATAATATTTACAGCTATCTGGAGAGACGGCTGGTGGAAGCCAATGTCAAAAAGGATAAGGAGATTCTCGAAGAGATCAACACGCATCTCCATTCGATCCGCGACAACTGGAAAGAAGTCATGAAGGCCGGTGCCAAGAAAGGAAATGACTGATGGAGAATCAGCTGACCATTTTATCGGAAAGTCTGGATAAGAAGCTGGAAGTACTGCAGAAGATCCGGGAATATAATAAGCGTCAGGAAGAAATCTTTTCTGCGGAAAAAGTGGACATGAGCCTGTTCGATGATGCCGTGGAGGAGAAACAGCGCCTGATCGATGAGGTCGTCCGCCTGGATGAAGGCTTCGAGATCCTGTATGAGAAGCTGGCGAAGGAGTTGGAGGGCAACAGACAGCGCTATGCAGCACAGATCCGGGAACTCCAGGCCAAGGTTGCCAAGGTGACGGAACTCAGCGTGTCCGTACAGGCACAGGAAGCCCGGAACAAGAAACTGGTCGAGAACTATTTCGCCAGGGAACGTGCCGGAATCGGCCAGAGACGTAAAAATGCCAAAAGCGCGTTTGACTACTACAAGAGCATGAGCGGCGCCGGATACGTACCGCCCCAGATGTACGACAATAAAAAATAAATACAACAGACGAAGGGAAGCAGATCACTGCTTCTCTTTTTTATGACAGAATCAATGTGAAAGAATAAAAATGTGAGCCGGCTAAAATATAATCAAAGTATAGATTAGCCGAAAAATGCTTGATATTTTAAAAAAATCCGGCTAAAATATAATCATAAAAAAGATTAGCCGAAAGAGGGACTTTTATGAATTATATCAAAAGAAATCTGGAGAATGTAGTAAGACAGGTAACCAGAGAATATCCGGTACTCCTGGTAACGGGACCTAGACAGGTAGGAAAGACGACAATGCTCCAAAAACTGATGGAGGGAACGGAGCGGGGATATGTAACACTGGATGATTTAAACGAAAGAAATATTGCAAAGACCGATCCGGAACTGTTTCTGCAACTGCATAAACCACCTGTATTGATTGATGAGGTTCAATATGCACCGGAACTGTTTACTTATATCAAGATAAATGTAGATAAAAACCATGAGCCGGGAGCATTTTGGCTTACGGGATCACAGGTGTTCAAATTGATGCAGGGAGTACAGGAGTCACTGGCAGGAAGAGTGGCAGTACTTTCACTTACATCCCTGTCACAGGCAGAGATATCCGGAGGAACGATGAAACCGTTTACGGTAGATCTGGAGGATTTAAGCGAGAGGCAGAAAGAGAGAGAGCAAGCTGATACAAGAGAGATCTTTGAACGGATTTATCAAGGCTCCATGCCTGCGATCGTAAGCGGTATTAACAGTAACAGTCAGCTTTTTTACAGCAGTTATCTGTCTACTTATATTGAGCGGGATGTAAGAGAATTATCGGATGCCATAGATTCGCTTAAGTTCCTTCGGTTTATTACTGCGGTGGCAGCAAGATGTGGGCAGATGGTTAATGCAGCAGAGATTGCCAGAGATGCAGATATCAATCAGACGCAGGCGAAGGATTGGCTGACAATTCTGGAAACGCTGGGAATTATTTTTTATCTTCATCCGTATTCTAATAATTTGTTGAAGCGCCTTGTGAAAACGCCCAAACTGTATTTCTACGATACGGGTCTGGTGTGTTACCTGACGAAATGGAGCAGTGCGGAAACGTTAGAATGCGGCGCTATGAACGGGGCCATTTTGGAGAATTATGTGGTCGCGGAAATTCAGAAAACCTACCTGAATTGTGGAAAAGAGCCGTATTTGTACTATTATCGTGATAAAGATGCCAGGGAGATTGATATTGTCCTGGAACATGATGGAATATTGAATCCGATTGAGATTAAGAAAACTGCAAATCCCGGAACAGAGCTGGTAAAGGTATTTGAATTACTCGACAAGGCATCAACGCCTCGTGCGAAGGGCGCAGTTATCTGCATGAAACCGGGACTTAGTGCGATTGACAGAGACAATTATATCGTACCGGTCTGGATGATCTAAAATACAGTCCCTGCCTGAATATCAGACAGGGACCTATAATTTCAAAAATGTTTTTGCGTATACGTCTTTATCCCTAAATAAGAAAAAAATAAAAAAAAAAAAAATATTGCATTCGGATTAGAAAAATTGTGGTTACTGTAAGAAGTGGCATGCTCATTACGTATATATATTAGAAAATACGTAAAGGAACGTAAACCAGACTGTTTACAGTGATGCCTGAAACCGGAATTTCCCATCCTCAGCAAAAAATCCATACACTCCGTGATATTTTTCTACAACGGAGATCATGCTTTTGGTGCCGAGACCGTGATTGGGTTCGTGAGAGATGGGAATCTCATTTTCAAATACCGGCTCCTGTAGATAGCTGTTTGCTATCTGTATACAGATCCGGTTATTTTTTTCATAAACTTTCAGCGTAATATAGCGTTTCTCAGGAGCAGGAATCTTTTCGCAGGCGTAAATCGCATTTTCCAGAGCATTTGCAAAAAGGCTGCACAAATCAGTGATCTGAAAGCGTGTAAAATCGGTGGCAGTCACGGTAAATTGCAATTCGATTCCGGCATCTGACGCCTGACCGGCATAGGAAGAGAGAATCAGGTTCAGAGCGTCGTTTTCACAGTATCTGATCACACGGCTGTTATCGATATCGGCACAGATCTGGTGAATATATTCCAAAGCCTGTTCCAACTCATTTTCTGCAATACAGTTTTGCAAAAAGGTCATATGATGTCTCAGATCATGACGATAGATGGACGCCTGCTTCTGAGAAGTGGATAACTGTGTAATCTCCTTCTACGCCTGTGCGGCTGCGGTGGTAAGCAGCAGATTTTCACGTTCCGCCGTGCTTTTTTTATTGGAAAAATCCAGCGACACCATAGCCAGGATAAAAAAGAAGAGCACAAGAAAGCTGTCCATGAAATCAATAATGACCGGACCACCGGTATACAAGAGATCTGTGTAAACGGTCAGAGTGTATTCCAAAATGTAATAGGAAAGCGGCAGCAGGAAAAAGAGCAACAGAGTCTTCTTATTCTCATAATGCAGACGGATGATATAAGGCGCAATATAGCGGATGACCAGATACAGCAGCGGAATCGTCACGCAGATAGAGACGAGATTGGCTACAACCGGACTGCCGTCGAAAAAGAAGGCTGCCAGCGTGCCGAACCATTTTCTGGGAGTGCACATCAGGTAAGCGGACAGCACAGAGATCGTCGCGATATAGATATTCCGGTGAAAGGCAAAACGGATCAGGAGGACCAGCGGCAGATGTATGAGCAGCGGATAGCATTTATAGAGCAGATTCTCCCCCATCATAAGGTAAGACAGAAGCTGTATTGCGCCCAAAGCAAGGATCGTGATGATATAAGGGATCTTATTGTCCTCAAAATGGATATCTGCCAGGTAGAGAGACATCACGATACCAAAGAAAAGGACAAAGCCGTAATTGATAAGTCCTAAAAGGGATACAAATTCACTCATATGGATTCCTCCATTTGAAAAGCAAGGTAGAGTCTCTTGATCTCCGAGATCCTGCGCTGGGCAAGCGGAAGGCACTTGCCGTTTGCCAGATATAGGTCGGCTGCGTCGATCCTGCGAATATAGTTCATGTTGACCAGAAAAGAGCGGTGTGCAAGGAGAAATTCCGGGTGTTGCAGCAACTGGTCGCAGACAGAAGCAAACTTTTCCACGCAGGTGATCTGACTGTTGTTTCTCAGGTAATAAATGATTTTTCGGTTCAAGGCTTCAATATAAATGATTTCAGACATATGGACTTTGTGTACGCCGACGCTGCTCTTCAATACCAGACAGGAATCGCGGTCTTCGGTTCTGGTACGCATGATGTCATCCAGAGCTTCAACCAGCCGGTCTCTTTAAACGGGTTTCACCAGGTAATTGGAAGCTTTCACGGTATAACTCTCTACCGCAAATTCGGGAGAAGACGTCAGGAAAATAATGTCTGCGGCCTTGTCACTGCTTCGGATCTCTTTGGCCAGTTCGATGCCGTTCAGTCCCGGCATCACCACATCCAACAGATAAATATCATAATGCTCCTGTAAAAGATTCGACGCCAGCTCCGTACTGTTGTCGAAAGGTTTGTAGGAAAATTCTATGTTTCGCTGTGTCTGGTAATCTGCGAGAACAGACAGTATCCGGAACAGTTCATTCTTATCGTCATCGCATATTGCAATTTTCATGGAATCGTTTCCCCTTTTTCACTTTGGTATAGGACTATTATACAAGAAAAATAACGGAAGAAATCATGCGCCCACCATTCGATATCGGATGTTGGGCGCGATTTTTAGAAGTGAATTTGGCAATAGCGAAAGCAAATTTTCATACGTTGTTGATGAATGGCAGAATAGTCAGATTCCCTGATCGACCGCGGCACCTTTGACGTCATCTTCGACCAGTTTTAATTTGTTCATCATATCCTTGATCTCCTGCTGGGCCTGAACTACGCTGTCTGTACCACCGGCTTGCTTGTTCGCAGCTTCCACGATATCTTTTGTCAGCTCTTCCTGCTCTTTCTTTTCGTCTTTTCTGGCTTGCAGTTTTTCTTCCAGTTCCTTCTTTTTGTCTGCAGCTTCCTCGGCTGTTTTCTTCTCTTCTTCCTGCTTCTCGTCGATGTGGTCTTTGCCTTCCGCAATCAGCATGCCCATGATCTCGTCGCTGGCAGCGCCCATTACTGCATCTGCCTGCTCAAATGCAGCTCCCATGGAATTGGATTTTAACCGTTCAATCTTCGTCTGGCGGATCACGGCATTTTCTGTCTGAATCTTATTCCTGGCGTCGGCAAGTTCGTTGACATAGGATTCTTCTGATTTTTTTAAGGCAAGAGACTGCTGCTGGTATTCTGTTAATCCGGCAGCTTTTATTTTGGCAATCTGTTCTTCTTCCTCTTTCGTTAAGCGGACATCCGAACCGGAGAAGCCGGTCTCTACGCCTTTTGCCAGTAGTTCCAGATCTTTTTGTTCCTGGCTGTCTGAGGACACACCGAATTTATCCTGCAGGGCGGCTCTGGAGGCTTCGATATCACTGATCGCCTTTGCGCTGTCACCTATTTCCCCGGTGAGAGAGCGTATTTTTTCTCTGCGATTTGCCATATCGTCATCAATCTTACTCTCTCCGGCAAAGGCATCCCCGATGATCTTCATAGCTTTTTTCCGAACCTGAGCCTTCTTTGCAGCGATCGGATCGGTGACGGAAGCCATACTGCGGGCATCTATGGATTTACCACCGTTTTTTGCTTTGCCGTTTTTGCCATCTGATACAGAATGACGTCTGTTTTGTACTTGATCTTCCCCTACAAAATAGGAATAATTTTTTATTTGCATAATTACCCTCCGCCTTATTATGTTGTTACTATCTATTTCGGCAAAATGAGCAGAATATGTAATAGCCGAAAATGAGTTTGCTGCAGCATTAAAACGTGAAAATTCAGGATTTCTGTGACATGGGAAAATTTGAGCAGATCATGATGTAAATGTTTAAGAATATCGTATTTTCGAAAAATGCCGGAATGAAAAGTCAAATTTTTTTTCAAAGAGGGGTTAAGTTTCCAAAATCCTCTCCGATATACTTAACAAGTAAAGCAAATAAAACAATTGCTTACCTAACAATTCTTCTGAATTAAAGGTTTCGCACGCCGGAGAAACGGAAGACAATGGCGATGAAAGTGACAGGATGTGCGAACTTGAAGCTGACATTGCCAAAGCAAATAACGGAGCGCAGGGAAGCGCTCGTCAATTCAAGGAGGAATATATTATGGTAGTACAACACAATCTTACAGCTATGAACTCTAACAGAATGTTAGGTCTGACCACTGCTTCTCAGGCAAAGTCTACTGAGAAACTCTCTTCCGGATACAAGATCAACAGAGCAGCAGATGATGCAGCTGGCCTTTCCATCAGTGAGAAAATGAGAAAGCAGATCAGAGGACTGACACAGGCTTCCAGCAATGCACAGGACGGTATCTCCACTGTACAGACCGCTGAAGGTGCTCTGAACGAAGTTCAGGATATGTTACAGAGAATGAACGAGCTGGCAGTTAAGGCAGCCAACGGTACCAACTCTGAAGATGACAGAAGCTACATCCAGAACGAGATTGATCAGCTGACCACTGAAATTGACCGTGTATCTGAGACAACCAAGTTCAATGAAACCTATCTGTTGAAAGGTGACAAGAGTTTAGCTAAAGAACATACCTATAGCTATAAGAACTTTAATAAAGCGCAGACAGGTGCTGCAACTTTCAGTACAGACGCTGCAACTACATTGACGGCAACTTTTGATGCTGGAACAGTAAATTCACAGAAGCTTCAGGATGAGCAAAATGAATTACTGATGGCATTACGTGATCAAGGAGTTAAAGTATCTAAGTCATCAGATGGAAAAGCTTTATCTTATGGTGTAGAATTAACAGGATCAGCAGCTGATAAATTTACAGTTGCCAAAGGTGCCGATGCAGGAAAATTTGATATTAAAGATAAAGAGGGAAATACGGTTGGTTCCATTACTGTTGGTGGTGCTGATACAATTAAAGCTGATGCTGCAGGTTCTGCTGAGGCAACAATTATTGCTAACACAATTACTGCTGCTGAGGCAACACAGGCAAAAGCACAGTATTATGATAAGGATGGAAATGCAATTGCCACAAATGCATTAAGTAAATACTTCACTGCATCATCTACCACAACAGGTGGAGCTACTACTACTACCGTCGCAGCAAAGGCAGATGCACCTGATTTGTATGATGCAGTTGGTAATAAAACAACAGCAAATAAGGATAATATTGCAGCACTTCAGGATTTAACAGCTAGCCTTTCTATTTCCTTACATGTTGGTGCGGATGCTACTTCTAATAACCAGATTACTTTAAGCATCGACGCTATGTCCGCTAAGGGCCTTGGCGTGAATGGTCTGAAGGTTGACGGAACCGATGACAGCAATGCACTTTCCGCTATTGATACCATCAAGGAGGCAATCCAGAAAGTTTCTACGCAGCGTTCCGCACTTGGTGCTGTTCAGAACAGACTTGAGCACACCATCAACAACTTGGACAACGTAGTTGAGAATACCACCAGCGCAGAAAGCCAGATCCGTGATACCGATATGGCTACTGAGATGGTTAAGTACTCCAACAACAACATCCTGGCTCAGGCAGGTCAGGCTATGTTGGCTCAGGCTAACCAGTCCAACCAGGGCGTACTGTCTCTGTTACAGTAATCCTCGTAAAAAGTTCATAACTAACGTAATACAAGAGGAGCCGGTGCTGATGCACCGGCTTCTTTTACTGTTAAATCCTCTAAATAATTCCATAGGAATCTCATAGCATAAATGTTTTTTTATTTTGTCAAAAATGGAAAAAAGATTGCAAAACATAAGAGTTCATGTTGAATTTTATTCAGAAGAATTTTATTAAAATCAATTTGAATAAAAATGATTTTAATGAAGACGGAAGAGGCTTTTATGTTTATTGGCAGAGAAAGAGAACTGGCATCGTTAAAGGAATTCTCAGATATATCAATTGTAAATAATTTTATTGACAGTAGTTCGGCTGACCGATATATTAATAAATAGGAGGGAAGCAGATGATAATTAATGATTTGCTTGAAAAAGAAAAAATGTCGAGGTATCGTTTGAGCAAGGAAAGCGGAGTTGCAATGACAACAATTACTGATATCTGTAATGGAAAAGCAGACCTTGATAAATGCACGGCAGGAACTCTGCATAAAATCGCCAAGGTGCTTAATGTAACGGTAGACTCAATATTGGAAAATAATAGTGCAGATAATATAGATTATAGATGTTCGTTTGAAACATTTAAAAGTAATACATGCCATCATGTAAAGGATATGGGTGATATAGATTTTATTATCGAAACACTTGAGACGGATGAAGTAAGAAAGCTTTATGAACGCAGATGGTGTAGAGAAGCTATGTATCTGCTGGCTATGATTGATTACTTGTCCAGGATGAACGATTTACCTCTTTGTACAAATTATAATGATATTCGCTCCCAGAAGCTTGAAAAATTATATTTTTCTGCAGGTGTTGAAGTGGCATATGCAGCGACGGGAGATGAACGTATAAAAGAAAAGGCACTTGCAAATGCGATACCGGAATTTATACGATTTAATATTGTAGAAAATGAGGTGCGAAATATCTGCTGATAAAAGCGAAAAAGAGAAATAATTTTCCCTTGCATCTCCCACATAAATAGTATAAAAAAGCCCCAGTGTTGCAAACAAAATATTACAATAAAACGCACAACGGGGTGCATGCCGGGAGGCATGCGCCTTTTTTGAGTCAGCCCTGAATTTTATGCACGGTACCTGAGTCCCTTACGCCGCAGGATTGATATCCGCTGTCGGCATCTTTGTAGGTTAGAGAGCAGCAAGCAATGCTTCCGGTTCTAATAGATATTTTTGAAACGAATACGAGTGTAAAATAATTAACACCGAAGTCTCACACGCAAATGCAAACTCCGACGAAGGTGTTTTTCGTCTTATTGGGAGGGGCAAATTGATTTGTTACGATAAATTATGGTTAATGATGAAACAAATTAAGCCAATAATTGAAAGTAATGATTTTTCAGATTATGAATCCAATGTAACTGACCCGGAAATACTGAAAGTGCTTTCGGATTATCGGATTAAACGAGAGAATGCTGAGAAAGAGATGGGCAGTCCTAAATTATGAAAGTGGTGAAGTAAATGGAATTGGAGCTTAGCATAGAAGATTTATTAAATAAGCGAAGAGTGGAATCTGATAGGATCGAATTTAAAGCATCGTGGAATCCGGATGATATTTATCATAGCATTTGTGCATTTGCCAATGATTTTGACAATGTTGGTGGCGGATATGTTTTGATTGGTGTCGAGGAGAAAAACGGTGTTGCAGTTCGCCCGGTAAAGGGTTTGGAAGAATATGAGTTGGATACCATACAAAAGGAACTTTTGGGTTATAATAATACAATGATTCCGGCATATTTTCCACGTGTGATCATTGAACAAGTTGATGGGAAAAATGTTGTTGTATTGTGGGTGACACCTGGAGTGCAAAGACCGTATAAGGCACCAGAGCATGTTACTGCTAAGAAGGATAAAAAGTATTATTACTATATACGGTATGCGACAAGCTCGGTTCGTGCAAATGCGGAGCAGGAACGAGAATTAATTAATATGACAAACTACGCACCGTTTGACACGAGGCCTAATTTTGAGGCTACAGAGTCAGACATATCGGTTGCGTTGTTAACGGACCATCTCAATACAACCAAAAGCAAGCTGGCAAAGCAGATTGGAAAACGTGGTGTTATGGAAGTGCTTGGAGACATGCAGCTTCTTGTAGGACCACCGGAGCAGCTATGTATATCTAATGCGGCACTGATGATGTTTTGTGAGCATTTGGACAAATTCTTTCCATATACGCAGGTTGAAATTACAAAATTTCCGGAAGGTAGCATTAAAAATCCAAATAATTTTATTGAAGTGCCGGTTATCAAAGGCTCTGTGCCGACAATGATTAAAAGAACTATGGAAAAGCTACAGGACATGGTGATTGAGGAAAAGGTCACGAAAGTAGATTATCAGATGGAAGCCATTCGCCGGTACAGCTATCCGTATCAGGCGTTAGAGGAAGCTGTGGTCAATGCTTTTTATCATCGTGATTATCAATCCTATCAGGCAATAATCATAGAGATTGAACCAGATTGTGTTCGAATTATTAGTTATCCAGGTATTGACCGTTCAATCTCGCAAAAGACAATTGCTGAGGGAGAACGATTCAAATCTCGATATTATAGAAACAAACGATTGGGAGAATTTTTGAAGGAGTTAGATTTGACAGAAGGAAAATCTACAGGAATTCCTACTATACAAGAGGAACTTAGAGATAATGGTTCTCCTAAAGCGACATTTGAAACGGATGATGAAAGAAGAGCAGTTACTGTTGAGATACCTATTCATCCGGATTTCTTAATGGAACAAGGTGAACCCCAAAATGAACCCCAAAATGAACCCCAAAATGCGAAATCAGTGGAGGATGCTATTTTGCAGTTGATACGAATGAATAAGTATGTAACACGAGAGGAAATGGCGAGTCAGATAGAGGTTTCACTCAGTACGGTTAAACGTTCAATAAATAAATTGAAGACTAGTGGAATAATCGAATATGAAGGCCCGAGTAAAGGCGGATATTGGAGTATAAAGTGAGCAGGAAAATAAAGATACTTTAGTGGGATTTCAGGAAAATTATCCGGGAGTACTTAATGGCGATAATCTTGCTGATGTTTTGAAAGCAGCAAGAGCAAAGAAGCAAGAGAAAAAAGAGAAGTAATTTTCCCTTGCATCTCCACCGCAAATAGTATAAAATAAACCCAGTGTTGCAAACAAAATATTACAATAAAACGCACAATGGGGTGCATGCCGGGAGGCATGCACCCTTTTTTGCGTTAGCACTGAATTTTATGCACGGCACATGAGTCCCTTATGCCGCAGGATTGATATCCGCTTTCGGTACATTCGGGGAAGCTGCCGGTGCATTCGTTGCATCCGTTGCTTCCGGCGTAGCCTTAGGCTTTGCCTTCTCCAGGGATGCCTTCACCGCTTCCAGCAGCACCAGCGAAGTATATCTGGTCTCTGCGGAATAGGTGACCTGCTCCGGATCCTGCATCTCACAGAGCTGGTCATTCAGGGATTCCATGGTGGTTTCGAGCAGTGGATACATGGTGGTAAGTGCTTCACTCGCATCTGCGAGGCTGACGGATGTGATAGCGTGGTCGTTCACGATGACTTCCACATTGACGGTCTCACTGCCGAGGATCAGCTCCGTGGTATAGATTCCGGGGATATATGTATTGCCGGTATCGGCAACGGCCCCGGTGGAGACATCCGCCACATTGTCCGGCATTTCGGCAGCAGCAGTACCGTCAGGGGAATCCGGTGTCCCGGAGGAGACATCCGTATCCTTGCCGGGCAGCAACAGCATTAACAGTAATAGGACGAACAACACCCCCAGCGCGGCGAAGATTCCGGTATAGAGCAGTTCTTTTCTGCGAAGGACAACGATCTTTGTATTTGCACTCATTCTTAAGTCTCCTTGGAATGATGGGATGATCTTTATAAATAGTATGCGCAGGACCTCCCACGTAGTACCGTAAATGAGGAGAACTTCGCATTGACAAGACAAAACAGGCATTGCTATAGTTAGTGTAAGTATTTTTCACGGATGCGTCCGCCCCGTGGAAAAGGAGCAGACAGGCGGCGCAGAAACGAGGGTAACGATGAACAATTATACCAAGGAAGATATCATCCGTCTTGTGGAAGAAGAGGATGTGGAATTCATCCGTCTGCAGTTCACGGATCTGTTTGGCAATCTGAAAAATATTGCAGTGACAGCCAGTCAGTTAGACCGGGTGTTGAGCAATAAATGTATGTTTGACGGTTCGGCGATCGATGGCTTTGCCCGGATCGAGGAATCCGATATGTACCTGTATCCGGATCTGTCTACGCTGGAGATCTTCCCCTGGAGACCCCAGCAGGGCAAGGTGGCGCGTATGATCTGTGATGTCTACCGTCCCAACGGTCAGCCTTTTGAAGGCGATCCCCGTTATGTGCTGAAGCGTGCGGTGCAGCAGGCTGAGGATATGGGATATACGTTCGAGGTAGGTCCCGAATGTGAATTTTTCCTGTTCAATACGGACGAAAATACGATGCCTACGACCAACACCCACGAACAGGCAGGCTATTTCGATATCGGACCGTTGGATTTCGGTGAGAATGCCCGCCGTGACATCGTCATGAACCTGGAGGATATGGGATTCGTCATCGAGGCATCCCATCATGAGATGGCTCCGGCGCAGCATGAGATCGATTTCAAATACGATGAGGCGTTACATACTGCGGACAATATCATGACGTTCAAGATGGCGGTGCGTACCATCGCAAGACGCCACGGTCTGCACGCAACATTTATGCCGAAGCCGAAGTTCGGCGTCAACGGTTCCGGCATGCACATCAATATGTCCCTGCAAAAGGATGGGAAAAATATTTTCCAGGATGCATCCGATCCTAACGGACTGAGTAAGGAAGCCTATTATTTCATCGGTGGTATTATGAAGCATATCAAAGGAATGGCAGCCATCACGAATCCGCTGGTGAATTCCTATAAGCGCCTGGTACCCGGCTTCGAGGCACCGGTCTATATCGCATGGAGCACAACGAACCGCAGCCCCCTGATCCGTATTCCGGCTACCGCGGACGGAGAGGGTACCCGTATCGAGCTGCGTAGCCCAGATTCTGCTGCCAATCCGTATCTGACGCTGGCAGTCTGCTTAAGCGCCGGCTTACAGGGCATCCGGGAGAAAATCCTGCCCCCCGAGAGCATCAATGCGAACATTTTTGCACTGACCGCCAAAGAGCGGAAAGAGCTGAACATCGACCAGCTGCCGGGCACTTTGCTGGAGGCAGTGGAAGAACTGGAGAAGGATACCTTTATCCAGGATGTCTTAGGCGACCATATTGCCGGAAAATACATCGATGCCAAGCGCAAGGAATGGCATGAGTACCGCTCTCAGGTATCCGAATGGGAGATTCAGGAGTATCTGTATAAGTATTGATAAAATCCTTTCTTTTGTAATGATAGAGAAAAAACACAGAAGAAAGGAGGTGGGCGAATGACGAACATTATTGTCGTGCTGCCGAAGCTGGAAGAAGCCAAGGGAGTCAAAAGTATCCTGGTCCGCAGCGGTTTCCAGGTCACGGGTATCTGTACTACGGGTACCCAGGCGATCAGCCAGGCGGACGGATTGAATGACGGAATCGTGATCTGCAGTTATAAGCTGGCGGATATGATATATACAGAACTGCATGAGGATCTGCCGGAGGGCTTTGAGATGCTGCTGATGGCATCCCAGAATCTGATCAGCGAATGCTACGGCAACGGCATCGTATGCCTCTCCATGCCGTTAAAGGTGCAGGACCTGATCAATACGGTAAATCTGATGGTAGAAGGCGTGGAGCGCCGCAGAAGAAAATGGCGCATGCAGCCGAAGACCCGCAATGCAGCGGATGAAAAAGCGATCAAAGATGCCAAGGAGCTTTTGATGGCAAGAAATCATATGACCGAAGAAGAAGCCCACCGGTATCTTCAGAAGACCAGTATGGACAGTGGGACGAATCTGGTGGAGACGGCACAGATGGTGCTGTCGATGATGACAGAGTAACAACAGGAGGAACAGCAATACATGAAATTTACAAAAATGCAGGGCTGTGGCAATGATTATGTATATGTCAACGGCTTTACGGAGAAACTTTCACCGCAGGAGAAGCCTGAGATCGTAAGAAAGTTAAGTGACAGGCATTTCGGCATCGGCGGAGACGGTGTGATCTTCATTAATCCGGCAGAGGAAGCGGATTTCGAGATGGAGATGTACAATGCGGACGGCAGCCGCTCAGAGATGTGTGGCAACGGTATCCGCTGCGTGGCAAAATACGTCTATGATAAGGGACTGACGGACCGGGAAGACATCACCATCGTCAGCGCCGGAAAAATAAAATACCTGAAACTTACCGTGGAGGGCAGGACCGCCACGGACAGAGGGCATGTAACTATGGTACAGGTGAACATGGGACAGCCGGTCCTGGCACCTATGGAGGTACCGGTGATAGCGGAAGCGACACAGCAGACCTCGGTGGGACCGGCTGTAGTGGATGCACCGATTACGGTGGACGGCGAGGAATACCGTATGACCTGTGTCTCCATGGGCAATCCCCATGCCATTGTATTTATGAACGGGGTAAAGGATCTCGCCATTGAGAAGATCGGACCGAAGTTCGAGAACCATTCCTGCTTCCCGAACCGGACGAACACAGAATTCGTAGAGATCCTGGACCGGAAAAATGTATTCATGCGCGTCTGGGAGAGAGGCACCGGGGAGACCCTGGCCTGTGGTACCGGATGCTGCGCTACGGCGGTGGCGTGCGTGCTGAATGGTCTGACGGACGATGAAATCACGGTTAAATTATTAGGCGGTGAACTGCACATCAGATGGGATCGGAAGGCGAACCTGGTCTATATGACAGGACCTGCGAAGATTGTATTTGAAGGTGAAGTCGACCCGGACTCCATCGACTGATATAGAAAAGGACAATAGAGAGGAGAACGTACTATGTTTAAAGTAAACGACAACTATTTAAAACTTCCCGGAAGCTATTTATTTTCCACCATCGGTAAAAAGGTAAATGCGTATTCCGCAGCACACCCGGATAAGAAGATCATCCGTCTGGGAATCGGAGATGTGACGCAGCCTCTGGCACCTGCCATCATTGATGCACTGCACGGTGCGGTGGATGAGATGGGAAAAGCGGAGACTTTTCATGGTTACGCTCCCGACCTTGGCTATGAGTTCCTGCGCAATGCGATCGCCGAAAATGATTATAAGGCAAGAGGCTGCGATATTGCGCCGGACGAGATTTTTGTATCCGACGGAGCAAAATGTGACTGTGGCAATATTCAGGAGATCTTCAGCCTGGACAATAAGATCGCGGTATGTGATCCGGTATACCCGGTATACGTGGATTCCAATGTCATGGCAGGCAGAACCGGCACTTACGATCCGAAGTCCGAGACCTGGAGTGATGTGATCTATATGCCCTGTCTGGCAGAGAATGGATTCGCACCGGAGCTGCCGAAGGAGACCCCGGATCTGATCTATTTATGTTTCCCCAACAACCCTACCGGTGCCACCATTACCAAAGCACAGCTGCAGGAATGGGTGGACTATGCCAATAAAGTAGGTGCTGTCATTTTGTATGATGCGGCTTATGAAGCATATATTTCCGAGCCGGATGTGCCTCATAGTATCTATGAATGTGAAGGGGCCAGAACCTGTGCCATCGAGTTCCGTTCCTTCTCCAAAAATGCCGGCTTTACCGGAGTGCGTCTGGGCTTCACCGTGATCCCCAAGGATTTAAAGAGCGGGGATGTCAGTCTCCATGCACTGTGGGCGAGAAGACACGGCACCAAATACAACGGAGCACCCTACATCGTACAGCGTGCCGGTGAAGCCGTTTACTCTGCGGCAGGTAAGGCACAGCTGAAGGAGCAGGTTGCTTATTACATGAACAACGCACATTATATCCTGAACGGCTTAAAAGAAGCGGGATTTACCGTATCCGGCGGTGTGAACGCTCCCTATATCTGGCTGAAGGCGCCGAACGGCATGACCAGCTGGGAGTTCTTCGATTATCTGTTAGAGAATGTCAACGTGGTAGGTACCCCCGGTTCCGGATTCGGACCAAGCGGTGAGCATTACTTCCGCCTGACGGCTTTCGGAAGCTACGAGAATACCGTAGAGGCAGTGGACCGTCTGAAGAAGATCCGGCTGTAGGAGAAAAAATTTTATTTCCGGGCATACCGGCTCCGGTACTGGCGCGGTGTCATGCCGGTCTTTTTACGGAAGATCTGTGAGAAATAAGACTGCGAAGAAAAACCGACACTGGTGGCTACCTGCGCTACCGACAGATTGGAGGATACCAGAAGCTCTTTACAGGCTTCCAGCCTCCGGTCTGTCAGGTAATTGATCGGAGACTGTCCGACACATTCGGTAAAGGAGTGTGCCAGATAGAATTTGTTGATATGCGTGATCTCCGCCAGGGAATCCAAAGTAATGTTCTGGGAATAATTGGAGTCGATATAGCGTTTCGCCAGAGCACATTCCTTGGATAATTGGAAGGAGGAGTCGGAGATGACAGACAGGTTCTGCTTCCGGGAAATATATACCAGGAGCACCTGAAGCAGTCCGTGACATACCTGTTCAAAACCGGGAAGCTTGTCGCGGAATTCCTGCATCATCAGCTGGGCAAAGTTGATGAACTGTTTTTTATCAGATCCGTAGCTGTAGAAGCTGTAGCCCTTCGGGTTGTCCTGCCCTGCACCGGAAAAGGAAAATGCGAGCCCTTCCACACCGAATACGATATATTCCATGGGATCGTTGGGAAGGGTTTTTTCCGTGTGCTCTACATAAGGGTTGATGATGACCAGATCGTCCGTCTTCACAGGCACCTTTTCATTCTCTATATAGAAGGCTCCCTCACCCCGCAGGACATAGAACAGTTCTGAAAAGTGATGGGTATGCGGAAGGGACTGCCAGTCTCCTTCGTATTTGGAGATGGAGATGTAACGCAGCTGGAACTGTTCCGGAGAACTGTTTGCGTTTGCAGAATCAATATTGATAAATTCATTACTCATAACTAGACACCTTCTTTATCTTATTTTATTGTGCACTTTTTCAAATCTATCGTATTTTTTATATTGAATATATAAAAAGAACAACATTTCACAAAAACATTCGTAAAAAAGACGAAAAAATAAAAATATGTATGATCGGGATAAGCATATTATACATAATCATTTCAAAAAATCCACCATTTTAGTAACAAAATAGCAATAAACATAACAAAACAAGCAACAAAGAAATTGATATCAGGTTCGGAAGCCGATATACTTTAGTCATCAGCTGCAAGATAGTACAAAAGCGATGGGGAGGAAACCATGTGATGACAGGAAGACTGACGCTGCCGACTGATGCAGACATCGTTGACGAAACAATACGGTTAAAAAATCTTCTGGGCGCAGACGCGTTAAGAGACTGTGACGGAACCGAGATGCCGGAAGCACTTTTGTCAGAGCCGGTGAAGAAATATGCGACTTATTATACCACGAGAAAGGATAATGCGTGGGCGATGAAGCATCCGGAGGAGATCCAGCAGGAATACCTGATCAGCAACCGCATCACCGCCAGAGAGGAAACACTCCGCATCCGTTTGATGGAAGGCTTCCATACGGAGCAGCTTAAGGTCAACACGCTGGACGACCCGAAGCGTTGGTGGGAAGTGATCGACAGAACGACCGGTGAGGTAGTGCCGACGGATGCATGGGAATTTGATGAGGCATCCGGTGAAGTGGAGATCCGTACGATCCCCTATCATGAGTATACGGTAAGCTTCCTGGCATTTCTGATCTGGGATCCGGTGCACATGTACAATTTCATCACGAATGACTGGAAGGATACACCGCATCAGCTGACTTACGATGTGAGACAGCCCAAGACCAAACAGTATGTAAAAGACAAGCTGAGAAAATGGTGTGAGGACAATCCTCATATCGACGTGGTCCGCTTCACTACATTTTTCCATCAGTTCACACTGACCTTCGATGACAAGAAGCGTGAAAAATATGTAGAGTGGTTCGGATACAGTGCAAGTGTGAGCCCCTATATCCTGGAACAGTTTGAGAAATGGGCAGGCTACAAATTCCGCCCGGAGTACATTGTGGATCAGGGATATCACAACTGCATGTTCCGCGTTCCCAGCAGACAGTTCCTGGATTTCATAGAGTTCCAGCAGATCGAGGTATGTGCGCTGGCGAAGGAGCTGGTAGACATTGTACATTCTTATGGCAAGGAAGCGATGATGTTCCTTGGAGATCATTGGATCGGAACAGAGCCCTACGGTAAATATTTCGCAGGCATCGGACTGGATGCAGTGGTAGGCTCTGTCGGAAGCGGTGTGACACTCCGAATGATCTCTGATATCAAGGGAGTGGATTATACCGAAGGACGGCTGCTGCCTTACTTTTTCCCGGATGTGTTCTGCGAGGGCGGTGACCCGATCGGAGAGGCAAGGGATAACTGGCGTAAAGCAAGGCGTGCATTACTCAGGTCTCCTCTGGACAGGATCGGATATGGCGGTTATCTGAAGCTGGCAAGTAATTGGCCTGGTTTCATTGATGAAATACAAAATGTAGTAACACAGTTTCGGGAGATCCATGAAAATATGCAGGGGACAGCTTCCTATGTGGCACCTTTCAAGGTGGCGATCCTGAACTGCTGGGGTAGTCAGAGAAGGTGGATGTCCAATCAGGTACATCATGCGATCTGGCACAGGGAAACCTATTCCGCAGAGGGAGTACTGGAATGCTTAAGCGGAATGCCTTTTGAGGTCGAGTTCATTTCCTTTGATGATGTCAGAAACGGTATTCCTGAGGAAATCAAGGTCATCATTAATGTCGGGGATGCGTACACCGCATTCAGCGGCGCGGAGAACTGGATCGACGAAAAGGTCCTGACCAATATCAGACGCTTTGTGGATCAGGGAGGCGGCTTCATCGGTGTGGGTGAGCCTACTGCTTATCAGTATCAGGGAAGATATTTCCAATTGTCCGATGTGCTCGGCGTAGACCGCGAGATGTGCTTCTCTCTCAGCACGGACAAATACAATGAGAAAAATGACGATCACTTTATCTTAGAGGATATTGACGGAGCCTTGGATTTCGGTGAGGGCACCAGTCGCGTCTATGCACAGGGCGGACATTATCAGATCCTCGCGATGGATGGGGAATACAGCCAGCTGGTGGTCAATGAATATGGCAGAGGACACAGTGTATATTTTGCGGGTCTTCCGTATTCTCCCCAGAACTGCAGACTTCTGCTTCGGGCAATCTATTATGCAGCCGGTATGGAACAGGAGATGAAACGTTACTATGTAACGAATGTGGATACCGAAGTAACGGTATTCCAGAAGACCGGCAAGATCGCAGTGATCAACAACTCAGCACAGGCACAGCACACAGAGCTGTATATCAAAGGAAAATGTGCGTATGTGCTGGATCTGAAGCCCGGCGAAATGCGTTGGGTGGAAGATATGGAAGACAGGTAACTTATGGAAGGCAAAAAGCGTTTCATATTTTATAAGGTAGTACTTTACAAGTATAAGGAGGTTATTTAAGATGAAAAAGAAAGTATTAAGCGTGCTCTTAGTAGCGGCAATGGCTATGTCCATGCTGACCGGATGTGGCAGCAAGCCTGCCGGAAATGATGCGCAGAGCGCAGCATCCAGCGAGGCATCCAAGGAAACAGAGGCAACAGCAGAAACACCTGCTTCCGCAGAAGACGAGACACTGACTGTATGGTGTTGGGACCCTAACTTCAATGTCTATGCAATGAAGCAGGCAGAGAAGGCATACCAGGTGGATCATCCTAACTTCAAGTTAGACATCCAGGAGAAGGTATATAGCGATATCGAGACAGCTCTGATCACAGCGGCTGAAGCCGGTGATTACAGCACTTTACCTGATATCTTCCTGATGCAGGATTATTCCTTCCACAAAAATGCAACCAATTATCCCGGAATCTTCACAGCACTGGATGACTGCGGAATTGATTTCTCCCAGTTCTCTATGGGTAAGCTGGCTGACTCCACTGTAGATGGCACACATTATGGTATTCCTTTTGATAATGGTGCTACCATCATGGCGATCCGTTCCGATATGGTAGAAGCAGCAGGCCTTAAGGTAGAAGATTTCAAGGATACCACATGGTCTGAGTTCATGGAGCTGTCTAAGAAGGTAATGGCTGCGAACGATGTTCCTATGCTGACCTGCTCCGGCGGTTCTGAGATCGTGATCGAAATGTTACAGTCTGCAGGCGCTTCTCCTATGGTAGATGGCAAAGTATCTCTGGTAGACAACAAAGCGCTGAAGAAAGCGATCGAGACCTACAAGCAGCTGATCGATGAAGGAATCATGGCTGATTATACCGACTGGGATCAGTACATCGCTTCCATGAACAAGGGTACTGCTGCAGGCGTTATCCAGGGCTGCTGGATCATGTCCTCCATTCAGGCAGCAGAGGATCAGGCAGGCAAATGGGCAATCGTAAACATGCCTAAGTTAGATGATGTAGAAGGCGCAACCAACTACGCTAACTGCGGTGGTGCAAGCTGGGCAGTATCTTCTAACTGCAAAAATACCGATCTGGCATTTGATTTCCTGAACGCTACCTTTGGTGCGGATGTAGACTTATACGATGATCTGCTGGTAAATGCAGGAGCGATCGCAAGTTACCTGCCCGCAGCACAGTCTGAGACCTATAATGAGGGCAATGAGTTCTACGGCGGTCAGGCAGTGTACAAGGATATCGTAGAGTTCGCCGGACATGTTCCCGGAATTGACTACGGTGCATACTACTCTGATATCAGAAGCGCACTGACAGATGCGATCACCAACGTTGTCCAGAAGAACGCTGATATCGATACAGAAATCAAAAACGCTCAGGATACCGTAGAGTTTAATATCGCTGAATAATCACCAGAGTATGGAAACTGGATAGTACCGGGGGTGCAGCAGTGCGTTCCCGGTACTGTTGTAGGAGAGAAACATGGAAAAGAAGAAAGCAAAATTAAGTTTGGAAAAAAGGCATAATCTGACTGGATGGGCATTCCTGCTCCCGGCAGCGATTTTAATATTTGTATTTTGTTTCTATCCGATGTCACAGGCCATCCTTCTTTCTTTCCGGAAGACAGGAGGAGTCTTTAATGGTGTAGCGAATTATGCCAGGATCTTCAAGGATAAAACATTCCAGCAATGCTTGTTCAATACCTTCTTTTATTTTGTGATTCAGGTACCGATCATGCTTGTGCTCGCACTGATGCTGGCACAGCTGCTGAATAATCCTAAGATAAAAGGAAAAGGTATTTTCCGTACTTTGATCTTCCTTCCGTGTGCAACGTCACTGGTATCTTATTCCATGATATTTAAGTCATTGTTTGCTCCGGATGGAGTGGTCAACAGAGTGCTGATGGCCATCGGACTGTCTTCAGTGGACTGGTTCCAGAGCACATGGCCGGCGCGCTGGGTCATCGTGATCGCACTGATCTGGAGATGGACCGGATATAATATGGTATTCTATCTGGCAGGATTACAGAATATCGACTATTCTGTGTATGAGGCAAGCTACATCGACGGAGCGACACCGTTCCAGCAGTTTATGAAGATCACGATACCGTTGTTAAAGCCGACCATTCTGATGACGGCGATCATGTCTACTTCGGGAACACTGCAGCTGTTCGATGAGTCGATGAACTTGACAGCAGGCGGCCCCGGTAAATCTACAATGACATTGGCGCATTACATTTACAATATCTCCTTTGTGGAGACGCCGAAATTTAATTATGCGGCAGCGTTGTCTGTATGCATACTTGTGATGGTAGCGGTTCTGTCTGCAATTCAGATGAAGGTGGGTGACAAACGTGACTAAATTCAAACAAATAATTTCCTACGCGATCTTAGTGATAGCAAGCTTTCTGTCAGCATTTCCACTGTATTATATGCTGTGCGGTGCGACCAACCAGAGTATTGATGTGGTAAGAGGACGGCTGATCCCGGGTACTTATCTGATCGAGAATTTCAAGACCCTGGTTGACATGCAGAATCTGGGACTTGCGATGTTTAACTCCTTCCGCAATGCGATCGTGATCACGGTTGTGACGCTGCTGATCTGTTCCATTGCCGGTTATGGATTTGAGATCTATCATGATAAGGGTAAGGATATTCTGATGAGTATTCTGCTGCTGGCAATGATGCTTCCGTTCGTAGCGATCATGATCCCTCTGTTCAAGATGTTCACCTCCTGGAAGCTGGTAAACACCTGGATCGCACTGGCACTGCCATCCATCTCGACTCCGTTTATGATCATGCTTTTCAGACAGGCGGCACGTTCTTTTCCTCATGATATTATCGAGGCTGCCAGACTGGAAGGTCTGAGTGAAATACAGATTTTCTTCCGGATGTTCATTCCGGTGATGAAATCTACCTATGGAGCAGCAATGACGGTTACATTTATGAATGCGTGGAATAATTATCTGTGGCCGACGATCATTTTACAGGACAGCAAGGCGATCACCATGCCGATGTTAGTAGCCAATCTGAAGAGTGGATACAGTGTGGATTATGGTATGCTGATGCTGGGAGTATTGATCTGTACACTTCCTACAGCGATCATCTTCCTGTGTTTACAGAAGAGCTTTGCAAATGGAATTACGGGAGCAGTGAAATAATGCAACAGAAAATGCCAAAACAGGAAACTATGACACAGGCGCATATCAGGAAGGCTCAGGGAGCCTTCCTTTTGGCGCATAGAATGGGCCTGATCGAGGATCCCTCCATGGAGGGACTAGAGGCCAGACGTAAGAAGCACAACGAAGAGCTGCGGAGAATGGAACAGGAAGGACAGCGCTTCTATGGACCGCATTATTTTTCCGCACCGGCGTATCTGCAATATGAGCTGACTCGACTGAAGCTGGATTTTGTACAGCCGTGTGAGAAGGTCCTGGCAGGCGGCTATTGCCCGGATTTTACGGAGCAGGAGAAGCGGGATTTTTACGAACAGAACAGAGATCTGTTCGGACGCTATCATGGGGATTATTTTACCTATGAGGAGGTGTCACAGATCATTGAGAAACGGTTACGGGAGGATGCATATGACAAGCTTATCCGCGACATACTATGTGAGTCAGAGAACAGGCAGTGATGAAAATGACGGACGGACGTGCAGTACGGCGTTTGCCAGTCTGTCTGCCATCAATAGAAGACACCTGCAGCCGGGTGACCGCATCCTGTTAGAGCGGGGCAGTGTATTTTACGGACAATATCTGCATGTGACAGACAGCGGTACGCAAGAGGCACCGATTGTGATCGGAGCGTACGGCACAGCAGATGCGCCGCCGCGGATCGATGCCTGCGGACAGGGGATCTGGTACCAGGATTATGGGACTCCGCTGGATTCGCCTACGCATGTGTATCACGGCTATGTATCTTCTGCAGTGCTTTTGTACGATGCAGAGCATATTGTGGTCGAGGATCTGGAGATCACGAATGAAGGCAGCATGATCCCGGGAGAGCGCTATAGCCTGGGTGAGAAAATGAACCGTACCGGTGTGGCTGTGGTGGCTAAGGACAAAGGGGTGCGGGACGGCATCACCCTTAGAAATCTGTGGATCCATGATGTCTATGGGAATGTCTACGATAAGCACATGAACAACGGTGGGATCTATATGACAGCGCTCCGTCCGGAATGTGAGGAGCGGACGGGTGTGGCGCGGTATCGGGATATCGTTATTGAAGGATGCTTCGTACACCGGGTCAGCCGCTGGGGAATTGCAGCGGGCTATACCTATGCTCATGATAAGTTCCGGGGAGCAGAGCTTAAGGAAGCCGTTTTTCTGAACTATGGGCATGAAAATATGCAGATACGGAATAATTATGTAAAAGAGGCCGGTGGAGATGGGATCACGCCGATGTATGCCCTGCGTCCTCTGGTGGAGCATAATATGGCAGATTCTGTGGCCTGCGAGATCAATGACAGGATCTATTGCGAGCCGGGCGACCGGATGGGAAAAGTGGCAGCCGGGATCTGGCCCTGGAAATGCAAGGACGCCCTGTTTCGCTATAATGAAGTCACAGACACCAGACTCAATCAGGACGGCATGGCATATGATGCGGATTCCGGGGACGGAACGGTGTATGAATCTAATTACAGCAGGCAGAATGAGGGCGGATGTGTGATGTTCTGTCTGCAGGAGGCGATCCATAATACCTTCCGCGATAATATCAGCTATGATGATCTTGGTGGTACGATCAGTCCGTCAGAGAATCCGGATGCCCTGCTTCAGGACAATGTATACTATGTGCGCAGGGGTGTTCCCTTTGTACGTAAAAATATGGACGGAGGCAGCTTTACACAGGTGAATGACCGGGTTGTTGAACTGGATTTTGCTCCGGACAAATAAAAACAGATATGGTGATAAATGGTTTGACGGACGAGAAAAGAACTGTTAAACTATTATGTGCGGCTGCTTAGAGAGAAGCAGCCGCTTTTTGCCATAAAAGGAGCAGGGAAAACATGCGGGAAAAACAGAAAAAGATCATACAATGGAGCAGTCTTGCACTGATCCTGCTGACAGGGATCATTGTATGGCGGGTCAATTATGAGATTGATTTTATGATGGACGATGAATGGTATTCCACGTTGTTGTATGCGGATACACCGATCCGCAATCTCGGGGATATTGTCCATGCGCAGATCTGGCATTATTTTAACTGGGGCGGCAGAAGCATGGCTCACGCGCTGCTGCAGATGATCCTGTTAACCGGTGAGAGCTGGGCGGATATTCTGAACACGGCAATGACGTTTATACTGGCGTGGCTGATCTGCCAGGCTGCCGGCAGAGTCCGTATGCCTTATTATTTTGCGGCACTGGGAATGCTGTTTGGACTGAATGCCAACTGGAAAATGAGCATGTTCTGGGAAGCGGGTGCAGCGAATTATCTGTACATGACAGGATTTATCCTGGCGTTTCTGCTCTGCTATCTGAAATATGAGGAGAAGAATCTGTGGGGGATCACAGTCTGGATCCTTCCGCTGGGACTGATCGTTGGCTGGAGCAATGAAAATATGGGGCCGACGGTCTGGATCTTAAGCCTGGTGGTAATGATACTCCGCCGCAGAGAACAAAAAAAGATTCCGGTATGGATGTATCTGGGAAATATCAGCTGCCTCACGGGAAGCATTCTGATGATCGTGGCACCGGGGAATTTTGTCCGCAGCGGGGAGACAGCGGAGAGCACCCGGGGAATACTGTGGAACCTCTATCTGCGCTGCTACAGCGAGGCAAGAGGAGCATTGGAATATCTGTTTCCCACGCTGCTGCTTACGGCGGTTGCCCTTGTGATATGCAAGGGGATTTTAAAAGAAAAAATAGGAAGAGATAACGGACTGCTTTTGCTGGGAGCACTGTTGTCGTGGGGAGCAATGATATTGTCGCCCCATTATCCGGACAGAGCAAGCTTTGGAACAATGGCACTGTTGCTCTGCGTGATATTGTCTCTGGCGGGAAAAGCGGTGGACAGGCAGAAGGAAAATGCCTGGATGTATTACGGCTGTGCGATGCTGGTATGGCTGAGGGGCATGTATTATCTTGCGGAATTCCTGGGATTATGCTGGGGATGGATCAGATAAGGACAGGCGGAACAGTCTGCACAGATTAGATAGATTAAGATAGATGGAATAAGGAAGGAGCCGGAGCATGGGCGAAAGTATATTGAAACTGCAGCAGATCCGGAAATCTTTTGATCATACGGAAGTATTAAAGGGAGTGGACCTGGAGGTGGCACAGGGCGAGTTTATTACGCTGTTAGGAGCCTCCGGATGCGGCAAGACCACCACACTCCGGATCATTGCGGGACTGGAGCTGCCGGATTCCGGAAGTGTGATCCTGGAGGGAAGAGACATTACGGACTGGGAACCCAATAAGCGGGACGTGAATACGGTTTTCCAAAATTACGCATTGTTTCCGCATATGAATGTGGCGGATAATGTAGGATACGGACTGAAGATCCGTAAAGTGCCGAAAGCAGAGATCGCAGAGCGGGTGAAGCAGGCCCTGCGGCTGGTACAGCTGGAAGAATACGGAAAACGTATGCCGGATCAGCTGTCCGGTGGCCAGAGGCAGCGGATTGCCATCGCAAGAGCTGTGATCAACGAACCGAAAGTATTGCTGTTAGATGAGCCGCTGGGTGCACTGGATCTGAAACTGCGCAGGCAGATGCAGCTGGAACTGAAGCGGCTGCAGAAACAGCTGGGTATCACGTTTATTTATATTACCCATGATCAGGAAGAAGCCATTAATATGTCGGACCGCATCGGTGTCATGCACGAAGGGGTACTGGAACAGCTGGGGACTCCGAATGAGGTATACTATCAGCCCAGGACCAGCTATGTGGCGGATTTTGTGGGCAATGCGAATATTCTGCATCTGGGAGCCGAGACGCTGGCGATCCGTACGGAGAACATTCTGATGAATGGGGAAGAGGGCTGTGTCCATGAGGCATCCGTGGTGGAAAAAAGCTTTGCCGGCGGACAACTGCGGATCCTGTTCCGCTTGCCTGACGGACAGCTTCTGACAGCCAGCCGCTATGGGATCGATCATGATCTGCAGCCGGGACAGACGGTAAAGATCGGGTGGGATGCGAAAAATGCTGTGAAGGTAATAGACAATGATGAAGACGAAAAAAAGTAGCGGCAGGCGGGATGCCGGGAATATAGGACTGCTCATACCCATGTATGTGTTCACTGTGCTGTTCGTGGCGCTGCCGATCCTGTATATGTTCCTGCTGAGCTTTTTACAGCGTGCGCAGGTCTGGGGTGTGGATTTTACATTTACACTGGATAATTACAAACGCATATTGGAACCGTTGTATCTGAATACTTTTCTGCAATCTCTGAAGCTGGCATTCACGTCCACACTGCTCGTGGCGCTGATCGGCTACCCTTATGGGTATTTTATGGCACAGATGAATGCGGTATGGAAGCGCAGAATGCTGCTGCTTATCATGATCCCGTTCTGGACCAGTGGGCTGATCCGCCTGTATGGCTGGATCATCGTGTTCCGCAGTAACGGTGTACTGGATAAGATTTTGATGGGACTGCATCTGACGGATCAGCCGCTAAAGCTGCTCTACACTTATCCGGCAGTCGTAGTGGGCATGGTATATGCTCTGCTGCCTTTTATGATCCTGGCAGTGTATTCCAGTGCGGAGAAACTGGATCATTCTCTCGTGGAAGCCTCCAGGGATCTGGGAGCATCCTCATGGAAAGCGTTTTGGACAGTCAGCTTCCGGCTGACCCTGCCGGGACTTTTGTCCGGAGTGGTACTTTCTTTTATCCCATCCATGGGTCTGTTCTTCATCGCGGATATCCTGGGAGGCAATAAGATCGTTCTGGTGGGAAGTGTGATCCAGGAGCAGATCACCAAGGGGCGTAACCAGCCTTTTGCGGCGGCACTGTCAGCTGTACTGATGGTACTGACTTCCGTGATGATCCGCCTGTATCGTAAGATTACCGGAACCTCGCAGTTAGAAGGGATGCTGTAAGTATGAAGAAGAAAAAATGGCCCTTTATTTATGTGGCTGTGATCACGATCCTGACCTATATTCCGATCCTGTTAACAGTGGTGTATTCTTTTAATGCCTCCAAACTGACCTCTGTGTGGGAAGGCTTTTCCCTGAAGTGGTACCGGGAATTATTCCGGGACAGAGATCTGGGAGAAGCACTGATTAACAGCCTGATCCTGGCGGTGCTCAGTTGTACCTTCGCTGTGCTGATCGGTACTTCGGGGGCACTGGGGATGAGTCGCAGGAAGAGAAAACTGAATGAGGCTGTGGCTTATGTGTCTACCCTGCCGATCATGATCCCGGAGATCATTCTGGGTATGGTATTTTTGTCCGTATTTTCTCTGATGGGTCTGCCCTTCGGTATGGCGACGCTGGTGATCGCCCATACTACATTTTGCGTGCCGTATATTTTTACGATGGTAAGGGCGAGGCTGGTGGGAATGGACCATTCCCTGGAAGAAGCGGCCTTGGACCTGGGAGCGTCGAAATGGCAGGTATTCCGGGACGTGATACTTCCGCAGATCCTGCCGGCGATCCTGTCGGGAGTACTGCTGGCATTTGCCATGTCTTTTGATGATGTGGTGATCAGCATATTTGTCACCGGACCGAAGGTCAATACTCTGCCGGTGAAGATTTATACGAAATTGAAGACCGGTGTGACACCGGAGATCAACGCACTTGCAACAGTCATGCTGCTTGTGATATTGTTGTGTCTGATAGGTGCGTATTTACTGGGACGTAAATGTCAGGCACCCGCAGGAGAAATACCCGGAGAAAAATGATCGGGGGACTGCCCACGATCATCATGGAAAAATAGAATAGGATGCAGAAATCTGCATCGAGGAGGAGATTATGAAGAAAAAACTGGCAATGCTGTTGGCAGCGACCATGCTGGTCATGCTGTTTACCGGCTGTGGCGCAGGCGGGAAAGAAGATAAGGGAGAACTGAATCTCTATACCTGGGATGGCATGTTCCCTCAGGAGGTTCTGGATGGTTTTGAAAAAGAGACCGGTATCCGGATCCATTATTCCAACTTTGATTATGATGAAGACATGCTGGCAAAGCTGGAGGAGACCAAGGGCGGCGATTACGATCTGGTCATCGCGGATGATTATATCATCGAGCTGGCAATACAGGAAGGATTGGTGCAGAAGCTGGATACTTCCAGGATCAGCACTTACGATAATCTGAACCCTGTATTTATGTCCCAGTTCTATGATCCGCAGAATGAATATACGGTACCTTACGGTGCGGGCATTCCGCTGATCGTGTACGATCCGGGACTGACGGATGTGAAGATTATGGGATATGAAGATCTGTGGAATCCGGAATTAGAAAACAATGTGGCACTGACTGCAAATTACCGTGTCATTGACGGAATTACCTTAAAGACCATGGGAGAATCCTTTAACACAGAGGATCTGGATGTGATCCGGGCAGCGGGAGATAAGCTGCTGACTCTGGCTCCCAACATCCGTGTGATCAATGACAACAACACCCAGGATTACCTGATCAGCGGTGAAGTGGCAGCAGCATTTTTGTATACTTCTCAGGTATCAACAGCTCTACAGGCCAGACCGGACCTGGAGGTGGTATATCCGAAGGAAGGTCTCGGATTCGGTATCATGGCAGGGTTTGTTCCTGCGAAGGCACCCAATGCGGATGCGGCATATGCATTTTTAGATTATATCAACCAGCCGGAAAATGCGGCAAAATGTTTTGAATATATCGGTTATTACTGCACAAATAAAGCTGCGGAAGAGTACATTTCTGACGATATGAAGAAAATGATCGTATTGCCGGAAGATGCTGCGGAGGGCGAGATCGTGCAGAATATCTCCCAGGAGGCGGAGGATCTGCATGCGGAGATCTGGAATCAGTTCAAAAATGCATGCAACTAACCTTCCGTTCAGCCCGCGCCATTCGCAAAGCCGCGTTCACACGTTTTCTGTCACAGCGTGGCAGCCTTTGTTCATAAATCGGCGCCCGGATATGCCCATGGCTGAACACCATGGCGGAACTGTTAAAAAAGTTCTTGACAGATTTGATCTGTGCGAATATTATAAACCTAAGTTGAAAAACTGTTTTGTAAATGCTATGAAAGAGACTCTTGCCAAGGGAAACGACAGGAATACAGCGTCACCGACTGAGAGCGCTGTTTGCGGAAGCTGGCGAAGGGAACACTCCGGAGCAGGTGATCTGAACTGCAGAATATCACATGCAGCTAGGATGACACGTTGCACGCGTTAAGTGACAAGAGTGGATAGGCAAAGGCGCCTGTCAATTCGGGTGGTACCACGGATTAGATGATTCGTCCCGGGATATGTTTTAACATGTCCCGGGGCTTTTTGTATTCAAAAATAAGCTGTACAGGGAGCGCACATTCGGGACACTATATAACAGGAGGTGCGATATGTACAGAGATTTAACAATGAAAGAGATCAGTGAACAGCAGATCGGACAGACTTTGCAGGTGGCAGGCTGGGTGGAGAACATCCGTGACCACGGCGGCGTATCCTTTATCGATCTGCGGGATATGTACGGTGTATTACAGGTGGTCATCCGTAAGCCGGAGCTTTTAAAGGGCATCACCAAGGAAATGTGCCTGTCCATAACCGGTCTCATGGAGCACAGAGACGAAGAGACCTACAACCCGAAGATTCCTTCCGGCACCATCGAACTGGAAGCACACAAGATCGATGTGCTGGGAAGAGTATATAAACAGCTTCCTTTCGAGATCCAGACGTCTAAAGAGATCCGGGAAGATGTGAGATTAAAATATCGTTATCTTGATCTTAGAAATGCAAAAGTAAAGGACAACATTGTATTTCGTTCCAAGGTGATCAGTTATCTGCGCCAGAAGATGACGGACATGGGATTTTTGGAGATCCAGACCCCAATCCTGTGTGCTTCTTCTCCCGAGGGCGCCAGAGACTATATTGTTCCCAGCAGAAAATTTAAAGGAAAATTCTATGCGCTGCCCCAGGCACCCCAGCAGTATAAGCAGCTGCTCATGGCTTCCGGTTTTGATAAATATTTCCAGATCGCTCCCTGCTTCCGTGATGAGGATGCCAGAGCAGACAGATCCCCCGGAGAGTTCTATCAGCTGGATTTCGAGATGAGCTTCGTGACCCAGGAGGATGTCTTCAAGGTAGGCGAGGAAGTATTGCATGATACCTTTGTAAAGTTTGCTCCCGAAGGCAGCAGGATCACCGAGACACCGTTCCCCATCATCAGTTACAAACAGGCCATGCTGGAGTTCGGCTGTGACAAGCCGGATCTGCGCAATCCTTTGAGAATTATGGATGTGACGGAGTTTTTCCAGAGATGTACGTTTAAACCTTTTATCGGCAGAACCGTCCGTGCCATCAAAGTACATGCGGAGATGTCCAAAGGCTTCCATGAGAAGCTGTTAAGCTTTGCGACTTCTCTTGGTATGGGTGGACTTGGTTATCTCGAAGTGGCAGAGGATATGAGTTACAAGGGACCCATCGATAAATTTATCCCCGAAGAGATGAAGGGAGAACTGGCAGAAATGGCAGGACTTTCTGCCGGAGATACCATCTTCTTCATTGCGGACAAAGAGGATAAGGCGAACTACTATGCAGGTCATATCCGTACCGAGCTGGGCGAGAAGCTGGATCTGATCGAGAAGGATGCTTACCGTTTCTGCTATGTGAACGATTTCCCGATGTTTGAGCTGGATCCCGAGACGAAGCAGACCGGATTCACCCACAATCCGTTCTCTATGCCCCAGGGCGGCCTGGAAGCATTGAATACCATGGATCCGCTGGAGATCTTGGCTTATCAGTACGACATCGTATGCAACGGCGTGGAACTGTCCTCCGGCGCAGTACGTAACCATGACATCGAGATCATGAAAAAAGCTTTTGCCATCGCAGGTTATGACGAAGAGACATTAAAGACCAAGTTTGGAGCACTGTATCAGGCGTTCCAGTTCGGAGCACCCCCTCATGCGGGAATGGCTCCCGGTGTGGATCGTATGATCATGCTGCTTCGGAACGAGGATAACATCCGTGAGGTGATCGCTTTCCCCATGAACGGCAATGCACAGGATCTGATGTGCGGGGCTCCCGGCGAAGTGACGGAGCAGCAGCTGCGTGAGGTACACATTAAAGTGAGAGATTAGTGCGGAAAGAACTTCCGGGCACTCAGAGCAGAGACTTTTTCGTGAAGAAGCTCGGAGGGTACGTGTAAATTTGTGGCTGTACAGGGTACTATGAGTTTCGTGGGAAAGTACCTGTAAGCAGACAGGAATGGAAAGGAATGGAGATTAGTATGGCGAACGTGATCAGTGACGAGACCATAGAGTATGTAGGCATTCTGGCGAAGCTGGAGCTCTCTGAAGAGGAGAAGGAAGCAGCGAAAAAGGATATGGGCAGAATGCTGGACTATATCGACAAACTAGGCGAACTGGATACTACCGGTGTGGAACCTATGTCCCATGTATTCCCGGTTCAGAATGTCTTCCGTGAGGATGTGGTGACCAATGGGGATGAGAGTGAACAGACACTGGCCAATGCACCCGGCGAGAAGGACAACATGTTTGTTGTACCAAAGACATTTGATTAGGGTGTTAAAAAAGGAGAATGGATATGGATATTTTATCCCTGACAGCAGTAGAGCTGGCGAAGGCGATCCGGGAAGGTAAGACTACGGCGGTGGAAGCGACGCAGGCAGTACTGGACAGGATCGCAGCCGGTGAAGATACCTACCACTGCTATGTGACCGTGGAACGGGAAAAGGCTTTGAAACAGGCAGAGGAAGTACAAAAGAAAATCGAAGCGGGAGAACTGACAGGCCCCCTGGCCGGCGTTCCTTTCGCTATCAAAGATAATATGTGTACCGAGGGAACACTGACCACCTGCTCTTCTAAAATTTTAGAGAATTTTATTCCGACCTTCAGTGCGGAAGCAGTGCTGAATCTGGAAAAAGCCGGTGCAGTCATCCTGGGCAAGACCAACATGGATGAGTTCGCTATGGGAAGTACCACAGAGACTTCCTATTACGGTGTGACGAGAAATCCGAGAAACCCGGAGCATGTTCCCGGCGGTTCTTCCGGCGGTTCCGCGGCGGCAGTAGCAGCGCAGGAATGTTTTGCGGCACTGGGCTCCGACACCGGCGGCTCCATCAGACAGCCCGCATCCTATTGCGGCGTCGTCGGCATGAAACCTACTTACGGAACGGTCTCCCGTTACGGACTGATCGCCTATGGTTCCTCTCTGGACCAGATCGGACCGCTGACCAAGGATGTGACAGACTGTGCCACGGTGCTGGAAGCCATCACTTCCCATGATCCTAAGGATTCCACTTCCATGAAGCGGGAGGATACAGATTTTACCTCCGCACTGGTAGCGGATGTGAAAGGATTAAAGATCGGTATTCCCAGAGATTATTTCGGCGAAGGATTGGATCCTGAGGTCAGGGATGCGGTACTGGCAGCCGCGGAAGTATTGAAAGCGCAGGGCGCAGAGGTGGAGGAGTTCGACTTAAGTCTGGTAGACTATGCAATCCCCACTTATTATACGATCGCGGCTGCAGAGGCAAGTTCCAATCTCGAGCGTTTCGACGGTGTAAAATACGGTTACCGTGCACAGGATGCGGAGGACCTGCACACCATGTACAAGAGAAGCCGTTCGCAGGGCTTTGGCCCCGAGGTGAAGCGTCGTATCATGCTGGGATCCTTTGTATTAAGCTCCGGTTATTATGATGCTTATTACCTGAAGGCACTCCGTGTAAAAGCACTGATCAAAAAAGCTTTTGATGAAGCTTTTGCAAAATACGATGTGATCTTAGGACCGGTGGCACCTACCACGGCACCGAAGCTGGGCAGCAGTCTGGCGGATCCCATCAAGATGTATTTAGGAGACATCTACACCATCTCCATCAACCTGGCGGGACTGCCCGGTATCAGCGTTCCCTGCGGTACGGATTCCAAGGGCCTGCCTATCGGCATGCAGCTCATCGGTGACTGCTTCAAAGAGAAGACACTGATCCGTGCGGCATATACCTATGAGCAGAGCGTGAAGTAGAATAACGGAAATATATACACAATTTGTACCTGCAGGGTAGATACAACATCATATAAGCAATGCAGATACGGAAAGGTATTTACTATGGCAAAACAATATGAAACAGTAATTGGTCTGGAAGTTCATGTAGAGCTTGCCACGAAGACGAAAATATTCTGCGGCTGTTCCACAGCGTTCGGCGGCAGACCCAACACCCACACCTGCCCGGTATGTACCGGTATGCCGGGATCTCTTCCCGTGCTGAATAAACAGGTGGTAGAATATGCGGTGGCAGTAGGTCTTGCGACGAATTGTACCATCACACAGTATTGTAAATTTGACAGAAAAAATTATTTCTATCCCGATAACCCGCAGAACTACCAGATCTCCCAGCTGTATCTGCCTATCTGTAGGAATGGCTCGGTGGAGATCGAGGTGGCAGGAGAGGACGGCAACACCTATACAAAGCCGGTGCGTATCCACGAGATCCACATGGAGGAGGATGCCGGTAAACTGGTGCATGACGACTGGGAAGATTGCACACTGGTGGACTACAACCGTTCCGGCGTGCCTCTGATCGAGATCGTATCGGAGCCGGATATGCGCAGCGCAGAGGAAGTCATTGCTTATCTGGAAAAATTACGTCTGCTGATCCAGTATCTGGGAGCGTCCGACTGTAAGCTTCAGGAAGGATCCATGCGTGCCGATGTCAATCTGTCCGTGAGAGAAGTGGGAGCGGAAAAGTTCGGAACCCGTACCGAGATGAAGAACCTGAATTCCTTCAAGGCCATCGCCAGAGCCATTCAGGGAGAGCGGGAGCGACAGATCGATCTGCTGGAGGCCGGCAAAGAGGTCATTCAGGAGACCAGACGCTGGGATGATAATAAGGAATATTCCTATGCGATGCGTTCCAAGGAGGATGCACAGGATTATCGTTACTTCCCGGATCCTGATCTGGTACCGGTCTATATCAGTGATGAGTGGCTGGAAAGCATCCGCAGCAAACAGCCGGAATTCCGCACCGAGAAGATGAAGCGTTACAAGGAAGAATACGATATTCCGGAATATGATATCGATATCATCACCGGTTCCAAGCATCTGGCAGATATCTTCGAAGCTTCCGTGGCACTGGGAAGCCAGCCCAAGAAGGTGTCCAACTGGCTGATGGTGGAGACGATGCGCCTGTTAAAAGAAAAAGAGATGGAGCCGGAGGATATCCGTTTCTCACCGGAGCATCTGAGCAGGCTGATCGCGCTGGTAGATGGCAAGGTTATCAACTCTTCTGTAGCAAAAGAAGTATTCCAGGTGATGTTTGAGGAAGATGTCGATCCTGAACAGTATGTGGAGGAGAAGGGACTGAAGACCGTCAATGACGAAGGTGCATTGCGTAAAGTCGTGGAGGAAGTCATTGCCGCTAATCCGCAGTCTGTGGAGGACTACCATAACGGCAAAGAGAAAGCCATCGGCTTCCTGGTAGGTCAGACCATGAAAGCAATGAAAGGCAAGGCAGATCCCGCCAGCGTCAACCAGATGCTGAAGGAACTGCTGTGAATTGAGAGTTAGTGAAATACCACCCGGATGACTTTGTTGTCTTCCTGGGTGGTA